>Ga0256404_1001575_pt1 | contig 54328 bp, 53 predicted proteins | sample RumenRJG_01DNA_FD_185990 | JGI IMG/M metagenome (GOLD analysis project Ga0256404, IMG submission 185990) | Bovine rumen microbial communities from Lethbridge, Alberta, Canada - RJG_01 | ecosystem: Host-associated > Mammals > Digestive system > Stomach > Rumen | place: Canada: Alberta | collected... | reverse complement strand
CTTGCACTTTCTAACTTGCTTCATTTTCTTGTCACTTTTGATGGTTCAACGTACATTTTCTTTTTCCCTACCGTTGAGTCAACCATGCTTCACGTTCGTCACCCTATGTCAACTCCGTCCGCGTCGTGACTCTCTCTGAATCCGTTCGTCCTGTTTTGTCACCCTTTGCATCCCGTCGTAACCCTTTGTCAACTAAGTCCGCAGAATGACGATTTTCAAGCTCCGTAAATTCCTCGCGGTAGAAATACGTTGCAAAAATATACTGAAATTCAGTTACTACCAAATTTCAGCAATCAAGTGTTAAAAATCAAAAGTTATTGAGAATAAGCGATTTACACGTAGTTGGTATTAGATATTCCTAGTTATTTATACCCGTTTAGATACAACCATAGAAAGCACTATTCCCAATATTTGTAACACTATTTGGAATGATGATTGTGGTTAGTCCTCTACAATAATTGAAAGCTTGTCCGCCAATGGTTACAACGCTATTAGGAATGGATATTGAGGTTAGGCCACTACAAGAATAGAATGCATGAATACCAATAGTTGTTATACTATTGGGGATAGCAATAGATGTCATTCCATTACATGCTGAAAATCCCTCATCTGCTATTACGCCTACTCTATAGCTTATTCCCTCATAAGTCACAGATTCAGGAATAATAACACTACCAGAAATTGAGGTACTCATCGCACTTACGCTCACTACTTTTGACGATGATGAAATAATGGTGTATTTCAAATCACCCACTGTGAAGGTTTCTTGACAAAATGCTTGTAGTGAAAGCATACATGCTGCCAGTAAAAATAGAGTTCTAATTTGTTTCATAGCTTTAAATATTCATAGTAGCCTCAACTATATAATCGGCATTGTTGTATCTATATGTAAATCTAATTTTCGGTTCTTGGATACCTCCAGAACTGATAGTGGTAGTATATCCCCTGGTCTCACCAGCCACAACGGTAACACTTTCTGATAACATGTTATTTCCTATTGCACCATTGACACCGTTTATGAGCTGTATCTTTGTTAGTTGCACGCTCTCGGTACTGTTATTAACAAATTGCCAGTTCAGCTGACTGCCAGCTTGAATAGTATTGTTGACCATGCTGTAGGCACCGCCTGTAAATCGGGCACTAATTTTATCAGTAACCAGATGATCTTGTGAATGGTCAGTCTGACCGCCGGTGTCATTAGGGTTTGTGGTTACAGGGCGGATAGTAAAGCCTCCAAAAACTCTGTTAGTAGTTGTTATTTTATTTGTTGACGTTCCATAAAGTATCCATGCGTTGTCATTAGAAGATGCTTTTGTCCCACTCCAATAATACAATGATTCGTTTTCATTCAATTGAAAGGACGAATACGAACCTGCGGCAGGAAGAAAGATTGATTTTCCACTTGGTCCCGTCACTTGATATCCATTGACACCATTAATTTGTATCCATTCCCAAGTACATCTATTAATGAGTTCTTGCATTTCAACTTTAGTCGGCATACGCCATCCACCACCAAGATTTATATGGGCAGCATCATATTCAGTTCCACTTATCTCGCTGCCTATATCTATGTACTCTGTTGTTGAACTGTTATAATAGGTATAGTTATCTTTCGTATATTTTTCCTTTGGTGCCGTCTCTCCCCAAGCATAATAGTCTCCTGTCTCTTCTGGCTTCGAAGCACCAAGGTTACACGATGCCCAATAGACGGAAAGACCCAAATCAACAACCTCGCCTGGGGTGAGTGTCGGGTCTGGCTTTTTTGCAGAAAAATCAACATAGTCAACGTTATCCGAACTATAGTTGATGACTTGACCATTCTTGAAGTGTACATTGACTGTCTGCGCATTGATAACTGTTACTGCCATTATGCAGTAAGCAGTTAGTATTAGTTTTTTCATTTTCTTGTTACTTTAAAGGATTGATGATTCGTCTTAATGATATAGATACCTCGACTGAGGTCAGAGAGATTTATGGTCAGCTCGCCAGTGCTGGTTGCCTTCCATGTTGAGAGTAGCATCCCATTGGTATTGTAGAGTGTCACGGATTCATCAGCTGCCAAACCGCTCATGCGTACCTCGTCGTTTGATAATAGGATGTTTCCCAGACTGCTTTCCACATCGTTAATACCAGTTGAACTGATATCCGTTAGCATCACTTTCAAAATATTGGATGCAGTATAATCCACACTGACCTTTGTTGTGGTCAGCGTCACCGTATTGCCGTCGTACGTCAGTCTCGGGGTTTCCGTCAGGGCATATTCCGTCCGTTGACCTCCAGCCGTCTCAATGACAACACCTTTCACCGTGCCTTGAGCATCAGCCTTTGCTGTTATAAAGCCCAATAGCACCAGTGCCACTAAAATTGTTCTTAGATTTCTCATAATTCTTTAACTCGATTACTTATTTCTTTCTAATAATTTTTCAAATTTTTCTATTTCCGATTCAATTCCATTGTCCATCTTGGAAGTCAAAATAAATTCCAAATGACCATGAGAATAGAGTTTCGGTATAGACACCCCTAATTTTCGTATATTATCAAGTGTTTCTATTTGCGAGGCTTCATCTTTAGTTATTATTGTGAGTCTTCTATTTCGTTCATTCGTCGCAGACAAATCTATAAGATAGTCGTCAAAATATACCGAATCTATCATATTTAAAGAATGACCATATATGATAACTTCATGGGCATTTACTAAATCTGACGCAATACTTGTTGACTGATAATGAGAATTGTTAGATTTTATCAGGAAAGAGTATTCCGGGATAATTTTGTCAAAGGACTTAATGTCTATTCCTAATATATGGCTATCATCCTTCACGTTGCCATGCACATAATGCGGACTTTTAAGATGCAATATTCCCGCAACATTTGATATCTGCTCTAACTGTGTGAAATTGAATGAATAGATTTGCATTACGGGTCTGTCTGAATGAAATACTCGTAACAATTCAACAGCTCGCTTATGAGAAATATCCTGTGACTGCTCGCCAACATGCATTTTTAAATAATCACCAAGAGAAGCACACACTGCCTCATACTCCATTTTGTCCGTATTTTCATCATGAAGCCAAACATCCTTTACTTTACTTGAAGCATATTCCAATAATGCTTGTTCGATGTCGAACCATTTGTCGATGTTTCTTTTGTCATTTAGATATTTCAGCAAAGAATAATGTTTTGACTTTGCGGCATGCTCTTCGTACATTATCTTCCATACTTCTGAATATGTGAAATCACAGTACCTTGTTTTGAATCCAAGATCCAAATCAAAACCATTGCCTATCACAATGACAGTTTTCAAATAGTTGTCATTATTCATTATTCACCTTTCATACGAAGGCGACTCCCTCTTCCTTGCTGTTAATAATTAGGTCAGTAGCTAATATACAAAAGAAGCGTGGGAATCTTACCTGTTACTCGTCCCACAGCTGAGGCTCTGGCATCGCCCTAATCGTCAGAACGAGCAACGCCGAAGCCCACGCGTGTATGCACAATAATTATAATACATACCCATGAGCGTCAACCGCTGCTTTGTTTTTGACGATTAGTTTTGGAACTGCCAGATTCCAGCTGTCAAAAGACAAAGCGTCAAGTAAACGCTTTTCAGTAAATTAGGTCCCACCCATCCGCTTCGGCATGTTAGCTTCCGTTTCTGAAGTGAAGACGTTGCAAAGATAACAAGAAAAATTGATGTTTGCAAGAAAAAGGGCAAATAATTTTGGACAACCCCCAATGGTATGGCGGGGGGTGCCGCAATGGTATGGCGGGTAAGCCGCAATATGGGGGCGGGGAGGGCCGCAATGGTATTGCGCAACAGCCCCCATTAGGTTTCGCCTCCACGCTCCTTGTATGGCGCAACGGCCCCATTGGGCTTTCGGAGCAGCCCCGCTTGATGCAATGGGATGCCGCCATACCTATTGGGGCAGAAAAGTTTTGCGTTTAAACAATTTTTAACTAAGAGAATGATGTAAGTTATTGATAAAAACACTACTTTTGCACCAACGGACAAACTGTTCGGTGGCCATCATCAATCAATGATGGAAAACTTTATCAAAAAGAAGGCCATAAAATTATTAGTTTATTATTAATTTATTATTTTATGGTTACTATTAAAAACGATTTGGGTCTTCGGATCCAGTACTTTAAGGTACAAAACAATAACGAGAAATCGGACCAGTTTGGTAAGTGGTACGGACGTACCCACATGCTTGGTACGGTAGGTATTAACGAGTTGGCACAGCAGATTCAGAACCGCTGTACGGTACGTGAGTCTGACATTCTGGCGGTGCTCTCAGAACTTTCGGATGCCATTGCTGGCTTTTTGGCTACGGGCTATCAGGTAAGGATTCCTGGTCTGGGTATTTTCCACATCACCATCACTACCAAACCCGCTGAGTCGAAGGAGAAGTTTACGGATGACAACATCGAGAAACTGAACATCAAGTTCCGCCCAGAACGTCCGCAGACTCAGATGGGCAACAAGACGGCAACGGTGCTGAAGTACTGTAAACGGCCGGTCTATGTGGATTACACGCCTAAGAGTAAGAAAAAGAAGGAAGACCCTGAAGGTGATACTCCGTAGGAATGGCTAATCTCTAAACGAAAAGAGGCTGACGCAGGTGGTTGCGTTCAGCCTCCTTTCAGCGTGAAAAGGTGAAAAAAGGTGAAAAACAGGTATAAAACCGCAGTAGTTGACAATTATTCTGTACCTTTACACTTTCAAATCGTAATTTTAGGTACAACAAAATGAAAAAAGTAATATTGACATGTTCGCTCCTGCTGCTGATGGTTGGCGGAGCTTTTGGACAAAAGGTTGACGTAAGGCTGACAGGACTGGTGGAGCAGTCGGTTCAGCGCAGGGCACAGGGCAGTCGAGCCATCGACACTGCCGCCGTCAAGAAACGCCTATTCATCAACTTCCATGCTGACGGCACGCTGGACTGGGTGTCGGCCATCGCCTTGCTGAACGAGGGCGCCGAGTGCCCCACCGGGCAGTTGCAGCAGATGGGCATTGAGGTGCGCCACCAGCTGGGCCGCATGGTGACGCTGCGCATACCGGCCGACAAGCTGCACCTGCTGGAGCAGGTCCAGGAGTTCAGCTACGTGAAGGCCGACGAAATGATGAGCCGCATGAATGACGCTGCGCGTAAGGCTACCGGCGTAGATCAGGTGAACACCGCCGCCGCAGCCCAGGCCCAGCAGCTGCCCAAGGCCTATACTGGCAGGGGTGTCGTGGTGGGCATCATCGACGGCGGCATCGACTTTAACCACGCTGCCTTCCGCGATGCCGAGGGTAACACACGCATTGTGAAAGTCATCTATTATGACGAGGCAACGGAGAGCCTGAAGGAAGTGACCGATGCCAATGAAATCAAGAAGCTGACCTCTGACGCTACCGACTCGCACGGCACCCACACCTCTGCCACCGTTGGCGGGTCTGACCTGGGCAACGGACAGCAGGGCATGGCTCCCGAGGCCGACCTCATACTGTGCGGACTGGGCAACAGTCTTTCCGGCAGTCATGTCAATGCCTGCATAGAGAAGATTTTTCAATATGCCGAAAGCAAGAACATGCCCGCCGTGGTCAACCTCAGTCAGGGCAGCGTGCTGGGACTGCACGACGGCGGTGACGTGACAGCCTTAGCCGTTGAGGAGCTGACGAAGAAAGGCACGGCGAAGGGCCGCGCCGTCGTTATCAGTGTCGGCAACCACGCTGCCAACAAGAACTCAATCATACACACGTTCACCTCCACCAGCGAGGAACTGAAGACCGTGCTGGGTGTCAGGACCTTTCCTACTGTTGCTGATCCCTTTAAGGCGACGCAATACGAAGGGTATTACTTCTTCTATGCCACTGACTATCAGGACTTCAACGCCGAGTTGAAACTCGTGGATATGACAACGGGCAGTCTCATTCCATGGGGCAGCCATGTGACCGACCAATATGGTATCCCGGTCGATCCAGGGAGTCTCGTGTTGCAGAAACGGAAGGGAAAAAATTATGCTAATGAAGAGACGACGTACTATGATTTTGACTTAAACGGTTACCGGATGGACGATCGCGACTACCGCCTGGTGCTCGTCGTCAAGCCCGGCCATGACGGACAGACCGTCAATCTGATATGCGACGGAGTAGCCAACGCGGAGCCCTGCTTCGATGCACCCAACTGGGGGCAGGGCTATGCCGACTTCTCCAAGCTCGGATACACCAAGGGCAACGGCGATTTCGCCTTCAATACATCAATCGCCAATCCATACGCCATCAGCGTAGGCTCGTATATCACCAAGAACTCGTGGACCAACTACCTGAATCAAACGAGCAGCTATCCCGCATCGTCCGTCACGGGCAAGAAACAGGCCATTGGCGAGATTTCCGACTTCTCAAGCTATGGCATTGCCGACAACGGTGTCAGATGCCCTGTAGTGCTCGCGCCCGGTCAGGGTCTCGTCTCGGCTGCCAGCAACTATGATACGTGGTATTTCCTGCAGTCGATGCCTGGAGAGACCCGTCCGAGTGCTAATGTAGGCGATCTCTATCCCTCCGTCACCAAGTTCGGTCGCGAGAACTGGTATATGTTCACGCAGGGAACGTCGATGTCGGCACCCGTCGTCACTGGTATCGTCGCCCTCTGGATGCAGGCCAACCCCGAGCTGACCGCCAACGAGATTATCAACATCATCAAGGAGACCAGCGACAACGACGACTGGACCACTGACTTGGAAAACATTCCGTCGCACAACAAGGTGCAGGCTGGCTATGGCAAGATTAACTGCCTGAAGGGACTGAAGAAGATTACCGGAGCAACAGCCATTGAGAGCATCAGTGCTGACGACGGTCACCGCCAGGCCACCCCTGCTACCATGTACAGCGTCGATGCTCCCATCTACAACATGAATGGACAACAGGTTGACAAGTCCTACCGTGGGTTAGTAATCTACAAAGGACGAATATACTTGAACAAGTAAATTATTTCGAGTTTCGCTGGGTAGTTTTGTCTCGCGCAGAGCCGCAGAGTAGAAAGAGTTTTCCCTACGTGTCTTTTGGCTGCGCATAACTGGTGGAGAACGCAGAGAGCGGCCCTTGGCCGCTTAAACTCCCCGAACTCCCCTGATCTGATAATACTTCTCAGCGAAAACTCAGTGTTCTCAGCGGCTCTGCGCGATAAAACAAAACAGGCGAAAGTTGAGTCATTCACTTGAACAGCGCGTTCAGGTATTCAATGTCGTACATATGCTCGTCGGTAAGCTGCTTTTCCACAGGCGTACCGCCGTCAATACTCTGTTTGTTGCTATAGGTAGATCTTCCAGAGTGTCGGTGCAGGCCGTCAGCAGCGGCAGCATCAGAAACAGGAAAGCAAGCTTCTTCATAGGGTCTTTACTACCAACTCTCTTGATTATCTTCGGGTGTTGAGGCATGGGTGGGGGCTCCGCCTGGGCCACCTTCCATTCCTTCAGAACCCGCCAACACTTGTTGCTGGACTTTCGACGTGTTGAAACTGTTGACATCAATGTGGGGAAGCATGGCACAGTCCTTGAACATATTCTGCATGTTGGTGACCTTGTCGGTCTTGAACGAAGAAAGCATGAGGGCGAAAGAGCCGCGGCCTAGCTTCTTGCAACCGTCAAACATGTAGCCCATAGAGGTTACCTCCTCGGTGTTGAGGTTGCTCAGGTACCTGATGCCTTTGAGTTCCGACATGCCCTGGAACCAATAGTTGGTAGCGGTTGGACGATAGCTGGCAAACGACTCAGCGAACTCCACATAGAGGACTGAGCCCTTGACGGCACTCCATGCAGGCACCTGTCCCACATTGTTCATGCTATAGTCGCCGCTTGCCTTGTTGTTGTCGTAATAGAACGTCAGCGTGCCATTGTCACTGTTAAAACGAGCGTATGCCTCTTGCGCCTCCACGTTCAGGACTGCGAGCAAACACAACACGGTAAGTAGAAATATCTTTTTCATATTCTGTCGGGGTAGATTTTACGGGTGCAAAAATACGAATAAAACTTCAGATAGGAAAATAATTTCTGACCTATAGGTCTCATAATTACTAATTACTAATTTAAAATTACTAACTAAAGTTTCCTACCTCCATGAATTGCAAGATGATCAGTAAAATTGAGCCCGAAGTGACCTCCCCTATCCCCTCCTGTAGGAGGGGGACGATTACCACACAAGGGCATGAACACATTCTGTTCTCCCCCTACAGGGGGAGTCAGAGGGGGTCAGGAGTCAGAGGGGGTCAGGAGTCAGAGGGAATTAGTGACCTCCCCTAACCCCTCCTGTAGGAGGGGGATGATTACCACACAAGGGCATGCAAGCTATCTGTCCTCCCCCTACAGGGGGAGTCAGAGGGGGTCAGGAGTCAGGGGGAGTCAGAGGGGGTCAGGAGGGAGGGAAACTTCAATTACTCATTAAAAAAACGTGACTACAATGAAACAAAATGTGCGTGTTTTGACGGCCGTGGCCATGCTTGCCGCGGGTGTTGCGCTGAGCGTTGCGGGCTTCATTGCCCCGCCTTTCGGGGAAATCAGCGACTCGGTGCTTTGGTTCTTTGCCCAGTGCCTCATTTACGCTGGAACGGCACTCGGCTTTGACGTGATGATTGAAACAAAGTTGCGTCAACTCTCGAAATGAAAAATTAGTAATTAGTAATGAGTAATTAGTAATTGTGATTTCCGTGCAAGCCATTGCACAATGCCTGCCCTTATGGACGGGGGGTATATTCACCGCCTTTATGTGGTAATCATAATTACTAGTTTCTAATTACTAATTACTAATTACTCATTACTAATTTCTTCGTTAAGCTTTTTCCGATTGAGTGAAAAAGTGTTAAGTGGTGGCGGTTCCTTCTTCTTCTTCTTCCTTGCGGTCGTCGATGTTGTCACCCTCGGTGGGCTTGAGTTCGTCAAAGTCGGTGAAGCCGGCTGCTACAAGAATGTTGTACCACTGCAGCAGTTTCTTGATGTCGCTGTTGTGTACGCGGTCGCGGTCCCACTCGGGCAGCACGCGGGTGAAGTAGTCGTGCAGCTCCTGGGGGCTGGCCTTCTTGTAGTCGATGCTGGCAGGCTTGCCGCCCTCCAGCTCCTTGATGGCGTTGAACACTTTATAGAGGGCAATGTCCTCGGTCTCGGTAAACATGGCGATGTCGGCCAGCGAGGTGAGTCGGTCGGTGGCGAATGCCGGTATGCGCTTGTGCGCTTCGTCGAGTGTTTCTACGATGAGGCTGTTCTTTGCCCGCGATACGAGCTTGTAAAGTCCCGGTTTGCCCGAGATAGCTAAAATAGTCTGTTGTGACATAATGATAATTTTTTTATTTGATAAATATTTTTTGTTTAAGGTCTTAAGCGTTGAGGGTTGAGCGTTGAGCGTTGAGCGTGTCTTCGCACCTCGTACCTCGTACCTCGTACCTCGCACCTTTGACCTTTGACTTTCAGCCTTTGACCTTCAGCCTTTGACTTTTGACCTTTGACCTTTTAATATGCGGTCCAACTGTTCGTCGATGTCGGCCGTGCCGTCGTTGACGATTTCGAGGTCGGCACGCCGCACTATCTCCTCCTGCGGCCACTGGCGGGCCATCCACTCGAGCACTTTTTCGCGTGTGATGCCGTCGCGCTGCATGACGCGCCGGATGCGTACCTCTAAGGGGGCGGTGACCACGATGACGCGGTCAACAAGTTGGTAGATGCCCGACTCGTACATGATGGCACTCTCCATCCACTCGATGCCGCTCTCACGGTAGTCGCGGAACACGGCGGGATGCACAATGGCGTCAACGGCCCGGGCGTTCTCCTCGCTGCTAAGCAGGAACTGAGCCATGGCGGCCTTGTCGAGGGAGCCGATGAGGGCCGTGAGCTGCCGGCGTATGTCGGGCGAGGTGCGGATGAGGCACTTGGCTGCGCTGTCGCAGTCATAGACCTGAATGCCGCGGGCCTGGAGCCTGCTGCACACGTAGCTCTTGCCGCTGCCTATGCCTCCTGTGATGCCTGTCTTCATTCGCTTTCTTCGATGAGGTAATCAACTTGTTTGACGTCGAGCGTTGCGCGGCTGATGCCGTGAGGTACGGTCTTCAGGTAGATGTTGCACTTGTCGGACGGCTTGGCCGCTATCTCCTTGTAGTCGGCAATGACGACGAACTGGTCGGGCCGCAGGTTGCGGTACTGGCTCACGCCTGTCACGAAATTTACTCGCACCTTGGCGGGGAACGTGCGCAGCACCTTGCCGTCGGGCATGTTGACGGCCACTACGGGGACGTCGTCCATGCTCTCCTCGGTCAGCACGTCGGTGTAGAACCCCACCTTGATGTGGTCGGGCACGCACTTCACGCCCTTCATCTTTGCCATGTGGCAGTCAATGATGAGCGTATCGCGGAAGTTGGCGTAGTTGAGGGTCTCGGTATAGACGACGCTGATGCTGTCGAGCTTTTCCTGCGAGGCATACACATCGACGCTGTCGGGCCAGTACTGGGTATGCGAAATGAAGTAGAGCTGTTCGGGAATGACGCGTCCGCTCCAGCGCACGGGCACGCGCTTGTGGGCTCCGTCGTTGTAGTAGAACTCCAGCTTGTCGGGCTTTACGCTGACTATCTTGGAGGTCATGTTGGGGTTTTGCGCGTGAATGAGTTTCTGCAGCTCTGCCGCGGTGACGTAGCCGTAGCCGTTGGTGCGGTTATAGTTCTTGAAGACGGCGCTGAGCCCGTTGATGCGGTTGGTGTACAGGTACGAAAGTATCATCCATCCCCTGTCGCGTACGGTGATGCGGACGGTATCTACCTCGTCGGAGGTAAGGACGGCGTTCTTGGGTATCTGGGTAATGCGCACGGGTATCCTCAGCTCTTTCTCGTAGGTCTCGTTGAGGGTCGTCATCAGCCAGAAGACACCCGCGAGGGCGAGAAAGCTCATAAAAATCAGTAACTGCTTGTTGGCGTTGCTGAAGAAGAAGTCTCTGACGATGCGCAGTAAACCCATGATGTTCACGAGGTGCTGACTTACTTGTTAAGGGGTACGCTGCTGTCGTCTTTAAACACGTGGTTCTTGTTGACGCGAATGACGACGCCCTTTGCAACCTCCACTTCAACGACGGCGTTGGCCAGGTCAATCTTCTTGACGGTGCCATAGATGCCTCCGCTGGTGAAGACCTGTGTGCCTTCGGTAAGAGAGTTCTGGAACTTCTGTATCTCCTTCTGCTTTTTCTGTTGCGGACGGATCATGAAGAAATAGAAGATGGCGAAGATGGCCACCATCATGAGAATCATTTGGGTGTTCGGATCCATAATTTTTTATTATTTGAGATTTTTCGTGCGGGGTTCGTCCATGCGCTTCAGCAGCCGGCGGGTGGCAATGAGGTGACGGGCTATGGCGTCGAGCATGCCGTTGATGTAGCCGCCGCTGCGCGGGGTGGAGTAGAGCTTGGCTATTTCGACGAACTCGTTGATGGTTACGCTGACGGGAATGCTGGGGAAGGTCATCATCTCGGCTATGGCTATCTGCATAATCACCACGTCCATATAAGCCAGACGGGAGAAGTCCCAGTTGTGGGAAGCCTCGTTCATGAACCCCTGATACTCGTTGGCATTGAGAATGGTGGCGCGGAAGAGCTTGCGGGCAAAGTCCTTGTCCTCCTCGCTGTCGTATTCGGGCAGCAGCTCCTGGCTGGCCTTGTTGGTCTCGTCGAAACGCTTGATGGTCTTCAGCACGAAGGTGTCAACAATCTCCTTGTCGTCGTTCCAGTAGAGGCTCTGCTCCTCGAGCACGCTGTCCAGGTCGGGATTGTCCTGAATGAAGGTGCGGTAGAGCTTGCGCCACAGCTCGCGGTCGGAGGCGTAGGAGTCTTCCTCGCTGTCCATGTAGTCCTGGTAGATGCTGCTGTTGACAATCTGGTTGTAGAGCGAATGTACGAACTCTGCATCGTTATCCCATGACTTTTTCTGAATTTCGAGGAAATCGTTGAGCATGTGGTTCTCTTCTAACTGCAAGGCAAAGCGGTTGAAGGCAAACTTGCCTGAGGGTTCAGGCGTGCCCTCGCGACGGGCCTTCGACTGTGCCACCTCCAGGTGCTTGCGGGCTTCCTTGGTAATGGCTACCATCAGGACCAGCAGGTAGTTGTAGAGATCGTACGCTTTTGAGAGGCTGAAAAAGAGTTCCTTTTCAGCTGAGTCCATGTTCTTGCTTCCGTTCTGATAGTACGCGTAGGTTAACTGAACTATCTTAATTCTAATAATTTCGCGGTTAATCATATCCTAAAATAACGTTTCTGATACTCTTATCAACTGCAAAAATACAAACATTTTCCCTATTATGCAAGAAAAACAACATTTTTTTGAAAAAAAAACGTAATTATAAATCGTAAATCGTAAATTATTATTACCTTTGCAGCCGCTTTTTAGGCACCGTGTGATGGTGAATTAAGCAAAAACGTATTTTTTTAACAACTTAATTTAGAGTAACACAATTATGAGAGAAATCGCATTGAACGGTCAGAAGCGCACCGACACTGGTAAGAAAGCCAGCAAGCTGCTTCGCAAGGAGGGTCTCGTGCCCTGTAATCTGTATGGTGAGAAGAAAAACGACAAGGGGCTGCCCGAGGCTATGGCTTTCGCTATTCCTATGTCTGAGCTCCGTAAGGCTATCTATACTCCTCATGTATATGTGATGAACATCACCATCGACGGCACGCTTCACGTTGCTGTTGTCAAGGAGCTGCAGTTCCACCCCACAACAGACGCGCTGCTGCACGCTGACTTCTACGAGGTGAACGAGACAAAGCCCATCACCGTCGGTATTCCCGTGAAGCTGAACGGACTGGCACAGGGTGTGCGCGATGGTGGCCGCATTAACCTCTCTATCCGCAAGATTAACGTTACGGCTCCTTACAAGAACATTCCCGAAGTGCTCGACATCGACGTTACCAACCTGCAGCTCGGCAAGAGCATCAAGGTGGGCGAGCTGAGCTTCGAGGGCCTCGACATCGCTACATCACCCGAGGTGGTGGTTTGCTCAGTGAAGGCTACACGTGCTTCTCGTTCGGCTGCTACAGCTGAGGAGGGTGCTGAGTAATGGACAAGTATCTTATTGTAGGACTGGGAAATGTCGGCCAAGAGTACGACATGACCCGCCACAATACAGGATTCATGGTATTGGACGCTTTCGCAAAGGCGTCCAATATTGTTTTTGACGACCGTCGCTACGGCTTTGTGGCAGAGACGTCGCTGAAGGGCCGTAAGGTCTTTCTGCTCAAGCCCTCCACCTTCATGAACCTGAGCGGTAATGCCGTGCGTTACTGGCTGAACAAGGAGAACATTGACGAGAGCCGGCTGCTCGTCGTCAGCGACGATGTGGCACTGCCCCTCGGACAGTTCCGTCTGAAGGCCAGCGGCTCGAACGGCGGCCATAACGGGCTGGGACACATTCAGCAGCTCATAGGGCAGCAGTATGCCCGCCTGCGCATGGGCATCGGCAATGACTATCCGCAGGGTGCGCAGATTGACTATGTGCTCGGCCGATACTCTGACGAGCAGCTGCAGCAGTTGCAGCCTGCCATCAGCCTGGCAGTCGAGATAATCAAGAGCTTCGTGCTGGCTGGCATTGATGTGACGATGAATCAGTATAATAAGCTGGGGAAGAGACCCACCCCCAACCCCTCCCTGAATGGAGGGGAGGAATTACCTCATAAAGAATAATTATGAAGGAGAAACAGACAAAGCATAATGTATCTTCTCCCCTCTCTCTCTCAGAGGGGAAGGGGGAGAGTCTGGAGGGCCAGCAGGCTCTTGCCCGAATTGACAAGTGGCTCTGGGCAGCACGTATCTTTAAGACACGCAGCATAGCTGCCGATGCCATCAAGAACGGACGCGTCACCATAGGTGGTGTCAACGTGAAGCCTTCGCGTATGGTGAAGGCGGGCGAGACGGTCAGTGTGCGCAAGCCGCCCGTCACTTATTCGTTCAAGATTCTGAAACCCATTGAGCAGCGCGTGGGAGCCAAGCTGCTGCCCGAGGTCTATGAGAACGTCACCACGGCCGACCAGTACGAGCTGCTGGAGATGAACCGCATCAGTGGCTTTGTCAACAGGGCCCGGGGCACGGGTCGTCCTACGAAGAAGGAGCGTCGTGCCCTCGATGAGTTTATAGGCCCGTCGCTCGAAGACTTCGACGACTTCGACTGGGAGGAGTGAGGCACAATGTCAAAGGTCAAAGGTCGAAGGTCAAAGGTCAAAGGCCACTTCCCCTCAAGCCTTAGACCGGTTCCCTTAGACCTTAGACCGGTTCCCTTAGACATAATCAATAAAATCGATAATCCGTAAATCGTAAATAACAACGTGTTTCTTAATATATTATTTATAATTATAGGTGTAACGTTGGTGCTGGTAGGTGCCGACCGCCTGACCGAAGGAGCCAGCGCCATAGCGCGTCGGTTCGGTGTCCCCGAGATAGTGATAGGTCTCACCATTGTGGCCTGCGGTACTTCGATGCCTGAGTTTTTCGTCAGCCTGATGTCGGCCCTGAACGGAACCCCCGATATGGCTGTTGGAAACGTCGTCGGCTCAAACATCATGAATGCCATGCTCATAGTGGGATGTGCCGCTGTGGTGGCCCCGATGGTCATCAGTCCATCGACGGTGAAGAAGGATATTCCGTTCTCGGTAGCAGCCTCTGCGCTGCTTATCGTGCTGGGCATAGATACGGCCATAGGCCGCTGGGACGGTGCCGTTCTGCTGGTGGGTTTTGCCATTTTCATGGCTTACACGCTTTGGCAGACGAAGGGCACGAAGGAGGAGCAGCCTGTTGAATCAAAACCACAGAATCCTTGGCTCTCAATCCTCTGGATTATCCTCGGACTGGCTGGTCTGGTGTTCGGCAGTAATCTCTTTGTTGACTCCGCATCAAGCGTTGCAGCAGAGCTGGGCGTCAGTCAGAGCGTCATTGGTCTGACCATCGTGGCGGGTGGTACGTCGCTGCCCGAACTGGCCACCAGCGTGGTTGCTGCCCGTAAGGGTCAGTCGGCCATAGCCATTGGCAACGTTATCGGCTCAAACGTCTTCAACATTCTGCTCATCTTGGGTGCTACGGCAGTCATCAGTCCGCTGCAGATGGAGGGCATCACGCTGCTTGATATGGGTGTCATGATGGGTTCCATCACGCTGGTGTGGCTCTTCTCGTTTACGCGCTACACCGTTGAGCGCTGGGAGGGCGTCGCCCTCATCGCGGGATATGGTGGCTACCTGGGCTGGCTGCTCAGTAATGTGTAGCTCTGCTCTTCGGGAGGTATCATGTTACTCCCCGAAGATTTCCTCTAACTTGTCCTCTAAATTACCATTGAAGAGGTTTGAGGCAACAATCTTGCCGTCAGGGCCAATGAGCACGTTGACCGGCAACTGGTGAATGCCCCATGCGTCGATGGCCGCACTCTGCCGCTTCAGGTCGCACAGCTGCGTCCAGGGCATGTGCAGCTCGTTGATGGCCCGCAACCACTCCTGTTTGTTGGTGTCCATAGCAATGCCAATCACCTCCAGTCCCTTCGGGTGGAACTCGTCGTAGCAATACACCAGGCGCCGCATCTCCTGCAGATAGCCTAAGTAGGCTGAGCTCCAGAAGTGCAGCAGCACATACTTACCCTTTCCGCACCATTCGCTCAGCTGACGTGGACGGCCGAAGCTGTCGTTCATCGTCAGCTCGTGAAACGGCTGTCCGCTCATTTTCAGCTCGTAGTCGCTCAGCATGGTACGTGCGGGCTCTGCCACAGGGTGGTTATAGTAAGGCTTGTCAGGTGCCAGCAGCTGCTTCATCTCGGCGTATGGACAGAAGTAAGCCACCTCGTTGATGAAGTAGGCGGGAATAATGTTGTCGGTGTTTTCGGTCACTATGGTCTTGTGCAGCGTCTGCCACGCGCCCCTCAGCGAGTCTAACCGTTGTTTGTTGTTGGCCATATAGGCATACTGCATCTTCATCTCTATGCTGCTCGTCATGAGGTCGTAGCGGTGCAGCCTCTCGTTCAGCTCCGACCCCGTCAGCGTGCCTCTGTTAAAGTTGATGCTCACAGGCGTTCCGTCGCTCACCAGGAGGAACATCACGTCACGCGAGCCCACCTTGTAAAACCCGTCAGCCTCCGTCAGCCTGTTAAACCGGAAACCGCCGCTGGTGTTCGCCACGCTGTCAACGGGAGCCTGCTGCTGCAGGTCGAACAGGTAAATCATCTTCATTTCCGTGGGAGCCGTTCCTTCCACGCTCAGCGCCGTCTGCTGGGCAACAGCCACGAAAGGCAACAGCAGCATAAGGGCAAGAATGTGTAGTCTTTTCATTACTCTTTCTTGTTATTAACACATGTGACAGCTGCAAAAGTACAAAATAATTATGAATTGTGAATTGCCAATTGTGATTTTTTTTGTAATTTTGCAGTCGTACTAATAAGAATGATGAAACAATGAACAGAGAACAAGATCAATTACAAGCACTTGGAAAGAAGACGGAGTACAAGACGGACTATGCCCCTGAAGTGCTGGAAACGTTTGTCAACAAGCATCCTGAGAACGACTATTGGGTGCAGTTCAATTGCCCGGAGTTTACGTCGTTGTGCCCTATTACGGGCCAGCCCGACTTTGCGGAAATAAAAATTCTGTACATGCCGGGTGAGCGCATGGTGGAATCGAAGAGCCTCAAGCTCTACCTGTTCTCCTTCCGTAATCACGGCGACTTCCACGAGGACTGCATCAACATTATTATGAAGGACCTGGTGCGGCTCATGCAGCCCAAGTACATCGAGGTGACGGGACTCTTCACACCCCGTGGCGGCATCAGCATCTATCCCTTTGCCAACTACGGACGTCCGGGCACCAAGTACGAACAGCTGGCCGAACAGCGACTCATGCAACACGGGCTGATAGGTCTCAAGTAAAAAAATCTTTGATTTTATTTTGTATTTTAATCCTTTTTCATTACTTTTGCAAAATCATATAATCTATACATTAAATATAATAGTATGAAAAAGAAGATTAAGTTCAGTCTTGTTTATCGAGACATGTGGCAGTCGTCGGGAAAGTTCCAGCCCCGTAAAGACCAGTTGGAACGTGTGGCTCCTGCTATCATCGACATGGGGTGCTTTGCCCGTGTAGAAACCAATGGCGGTGCCTTCGAACAGGTCAACCTCATGGCCGGCGAGAATCCTAATGCTGCCGTACGCGCTTTCTGCAAACCGTTTAATCAGGTGGGCATTCAGACCCACATGCTCGACCGCGGCCTGAATGCGCTGCGTATGTACCCCGTTCCCGACGATGTGCGTGAACTGATGTACAAAGTGAAGAAGGCACAGGGTGTTGACATTCCGCGTATCTTCTGTGGTCTGAACGACACACGTAACATTATTCCTTCCATCAAGTGGGCTAAGAAGGCAGGCATGATTCCGCAGGCTACGCTCTGCATCACCACCTCGCCCGTTCACACCGTTGAGTATTACAGCGCCATTGCCGACGAGGTCATTGCCGCCGGAGCAGAGGAAATCTGCTTGAAGGATATGGCCGGCATCGGACAGCCCGCCATGCTTGGCGCACTCACCAAGAGCATCAAGACGAAACACCCCGATATCATCATTCAGTATCACGGACACTCCGGACCGGGACTCTCTATGGCCAGCATCCTGGAGGTCTGCAACAATGGTGCCGACATCATCGATACCGCCATTGAGCCGCTCAGCTGGGGTAAGGTACACCCTGACATCATCAGCGTGCAGTCCATGCTGAAGAACGAGGGTTTCGAGGTGGCCGACATCAATATGAATGCTTACATGCAGGCCCGCACGCTGACACAGGAGTTCATTGACGACTGGCTCGGCTGTTTCATTAATCCTGCCAATAAGCACATGTCTTCACTCCTCCTGGGCAGCGGTCTGCCTGGCGGCATGATGGGCTCTATGATGGCTGACCTCGGTCCTATTCAGAAGATGATTAACAAGGAGCGCGAGAAGAAGGGCGAGCCGACCTATACGATGGACGATATGCTCGTCAAGCTCTTCCAGGAAGTTGAGTACGTATGGCCGAAGGTGGGTTATCCCCCACTCGTTACGCCGTTCTCACAATACACGAAGAACATTGCCCTCATGAACCTCCTCACGATGGAGCAGGGCAAGGGACGCTATGTCATGATGGACGATGCCATCTGGGGCATGATTCTCGGTAAGAGCGGCAAGGTGCCCGGCACTATTGCACCCGAACTCGTTGAACTGGCTCAGAAGCAGAAGCGCGAGTTTACCGATGCTGACCCGCATACCCTTATTCCTAATGCCCTCGACACGTTCCGTAAGGAGATGGACGAGAACGGCTGGGACTACGGACAGGACGACGAAGAGCTCTTCGAACTGGCCATGCACCCCGAGCAGTACCGTCCCTTCAAGAGCGGACAGGCCAAGAAGACCATGCTGGCCGACCTGCAGAAGGCGAAGGACGCCAAGCTCGGCTCCAAGCTGAAGCCCGAGGAGATAGCCGCCTTCAAGCATGCCAAGGCCGATGCCCTGATAGCTCCCGTAGCCGGACAGGTTTATTATGAGTTCTCTGGCGAAGGCGAGTGTGCACCGTGCCTTGAGCCGTTCATCGGTCAGAAGTATAAGGAGGGTGACACCTTCTGTTACATTCAGGCTCCGTGGGGCGAGATTGTGCCCATTCCCTCTGCACTTGGCGGCAAACTCGTTGAGGTTAGCGCCAAGCAGGGTGCCAAAGTGCGTCGTGGCGATAACCTCGGCTGGATAGAAAGAGAAAATTAATCATTAAATGAGGAATGGGGGCTCCCTCATTCCTCTTTTTCATATAACAGGCAAATGGCAAAAAGTGAATTAGAAAAGCTGCAGTCCGAGAACGCTGCGCTGAAAGAAGAAGTGGAGCGGCTGAAGAATGAGATGATGCGTCTCATCAGCCATAACTTAGACCTTGCCCAGCATCTTGAAGAAGATGTTGAGCTGCGCCGACGTGCTTCAGTGGCTCGTGAAATCATGAAGGTGAACATAGAGCGTCAGCGTAATGCCGACCTGCAGGACGACGGACAGCTGCTTGCACTTATTGATATTCGCTTGGAGCAGGAAGGCCATCACCTGAACCCCGACTTCAATGGCGCAGCCATGGCGAAGCTGATGGGAGTCAGTCAGGAACGCCTGAACCGCCTGTTCCGCCACATGGCCCTCTACCGTACGGCCGATGCCTACATCGACAACCTCCGTGTGCAGGCCTCCATGCGTATGCTCCGTGAGTATCCGCAATACACCATTGCCGTGGTGGCCGAGGAGTCTGGCTTCTCCAACGTTCGCACCCTGCAGCGTCGTTTCCAGGATGCCCTTGGCATGACGCCTGTGGAGTATCGCCTCATGCTGACGCGCGATCTGGATTGACGTATTTATCTGACGACCAACAGATAGCAGTTTCCTTTCCTTTTGTGGTCAGTCTCGAAGTTAAAGCGGCGGCTGTTGAGGCGGCTGCCCACTTTTTCTGGGGTAAATTTCGCCGTTGACGTCTTGCCGTAGCGCTTCTGCAGCTTTTCCAGAACCTCTGTGGCCGAGAGCCAGTAGCCCGTCTCGCCTTCCTCAGGCTTGCGGAAGGTGCTGGCAATCATCTCCTCCAAGGAGTCGATATGCTGGAAACGCTCATTCTCCTCTATCAGACGGGCAATCTCCTCGTCGTTCAGCCAGTATCTCTTGTCCTGATTGATCTCCGCCTTCAGCTGGGCGAATATCTGCTCGTGGTCCAGATTGTCCTCAAAGTCAATGAGGTCAGTAACCTCCACGCAGACAAACCGTCGCGAACCCGTAGGGTCGGTGAGCGGCTTCGGCTGGTTGGTGGTGCCTATGAACGAGGCATAGCGACGGTACTGCTTGTACGCCTTGCCGTAGGGCGGTCGGAACTTCACGTCAGCCGTCGAGAGCAGGTACTTCAGCAGAACCTGCTGGCGGGCCGTTGTCTTGTCAAACTCGTCGATGTTGATGAGCGCGAACGATGTCAGTCCGAGGTTCAGGTCCGTCTCGTTCTTGAAGTTGATGCGGTCGTTGTAGTAGTCCCTGAGCTCTTGGGGCAGCAGGATGCGGCAGAAGCTCGACTTTCCGCAGCCCTGACGGCCTATCAGGAGCGGCACGAGGGCGTTGCCCGACAGCGACTGCTTGCCCTGCCAGTGGGCCACCATGCCGAGCAGCCACGTGTGCAGGTATTCCTCCCAGTGGGGCTGGTTGGTGGGCACCCGAGCTGCCAATGCCTTGATGCGGTCCTTGCCGTCCCAGGGACGCAGGCTGTCAAGCCAGGTGTTCACGGGGTCATACTTGTCGATGCGTGGCGACTCGATGAAGCGGGCGATGTCCTTGTCCCACGTTTTAAGCCCCATCTCCTTCGCCCTCATCGTCATCTCGTTACGTGCCTCGTCGTCCAGGTCGCGGAAGTCATCGTCCTCGCCGTTGTTCTCACGGTACTGGGCAACGCCGGTCATCACGTTCTTTCTCATTTCGTAATGCGTATGCAGGAAGATGTCCGTCTTCATCATCAGCAGCGTGTCCTCCGGCACGCTCTTCAGCGGCTTCAGCCTGTTCCGCTTCTGGTATTCCTCCATGTCCTGCACCATATAGACATTCTCAAACGTCTTCTCCACCAGCAGCTTGTCGGTGTTGAATACGGGGTGGCACATCGTCATGTTGATGGCTATCTGCTGGGGAATACCTTGTTCCAGACACTTGGCGGCTATCTGCATCAGCAGTTCTGCGGTACGGTTCTCGTCGGGCAGGTCGAAGTAGCGGCCCATCACCTCCGACAGTACAAACTGGTAGTTCAGTATGTAGGTGCGTTTCACCGTCCTGCCCGGCATTAGGTAGTGCTCCAGGTCGTTGTCGATGGTCGCAGGTGCCGTCGGCTCTTTCTCGTGCAGGTCGATATAGAACGGAACGGCCTGTTCACGATACCTCAGCTCCGGATCCACTGACATATAAACCGTCCTGTGTATCAGCGGTTTGATGGCGTCTATGGTAATCTCAAGTTGGGCGTTGTAGGCCTTTCTCGCCGTCGCGTATAGTGCCTTGTGGAATTTCTCGATGTCTTCCTCGCTCGTCGGCAGCCCGCCTCCATTGTCTGGTAGCAGCTCACCCCGGCACACTATCTTCACGCTGCGACCGCTGGCACCCAAGAAGGCCAGCATCGTCTGTGGCAGACGGGCCGCATCGTTACGTATCCTGATGGCCTCGTCGTAATCCAGCAGGTTGTTGGCTTCGAGCACCATCAGCCCGTTGTATTTCAGCACTCTGTGCTCCTTCCTGTACTTGTCTATCTCTGCCGCGAAGCAGAGTCGGGGTAGGTTCATCTTGAAGTCGAGGTTCGTCTTCATCCTCCCGTCTTCCGTCCAGCGCGGACTCATCAGATGGTAGTACTGGCGCAGCCGATGTATTTCGCTGATGTGCTCACCCGTTGCGATGGCCTCCACCACTTTGAGCAGCTCTTCCCTCACAACAGTCTCTTTGTTCCCTTTACGTTTATATACAGTTACTTTCATGTTGATAATAGTTTGTTAATACGGTTCTTATTGGTTCTGTCTGCAAAGATACAAATTATTTTTGACATTTCAATTTTTTTCTTCTTTTTTACCTTCACACCTTTATCTTTCGTCTTTCTTTCTGATTATAAGTAAGTTACCCTCAATTTTTTCGGACGACAAACATTCACTAACCTTCACATGGATGCGGTGAAGGTTAGTGAACGTTTGTCGTCCGAAATTTTGCTTATAACCTTATGTATATCAGTTTATTATTCGGAATGTGAAGGTGTGAAGGCTATTTTTCACTTTTCAATTTTTTTTTAGATAGTCGGCACCTTTCAAGGTCAAACCCGGCACCTTTCAAGTTCAAAGTCGGCACCTTTCAAGTTCAAAGTCGGCACCTTTCAAGTTCAAAGTCGGCACCTTTGACATTGAAAGTCGGCACCTTTCTACTTGAGAAACGGCCACATTCTACCCGTTCCCACCGTGGGAATCCATAGTTAGAACGGTTCAAGGCCCTCATCAGTAATTGTATTGTTTTTAGTTTTTAAATTATCTAAATTGTTCCAATTTAATTTATGAATTATTACGTATCTTATTGGCTATTATGAAACCGAGGAAACCTACAAGGAGCACACCAATAACAGATTCAATGCTGGGTAGAACACCTTGGACAGTGTTGTAATATTCCTCGAATGGACCTAATGAGTTGCTAAGACTATAAGATAAAGAGTCAACCGCTTCGTGCTTTTTTGCATAGCACAACAAAGCAAAGGATGATACTAATATACCGAACCATATAACGACAACCCATCCCATGTAACCATAACCGCATACTATGGTCAGAATATCACCAACTAAATTGGATATGTTATTGCAACACTCTTTGTAGTTCTTTTCTTTCCAATTGGCACCAATGCCATACCAATTTTGTTTTAGGTCATAATCAATGTATTCCTTATATGCCCTATTTGAATCACGATTCAAGCCTTTGCCAGCATAAATGCCGCTAAGTTGTCTGTAAACCTCTTGGGCTTCTGAGTAGATTTTGTATGCGCTGTGTTCATGAAGCATTGCACTAAAGTTCATACACGGGTTATAACGATACCAGCGAGGGTATTCCATGACCATTTTATTGTACTCATTAACATCAGACTGAAGAATTCCATTCCTGATGTTGTTCATTCGCAGACATTGTTGTTCAAAAATGGCATTAGTAATGCTACAATAATTAAAGATTGACTTTTGGAATGTTGTTGTTCCCTTGAATGTACATGAGTAGAAATCACCGTAAGTTGTCACACTTTCCCTCATGGTGCAATCTTTGATTGTTGAATATCGGAAGTCTGCCGCTGTTATTATAGCACTACGGAATCGACATAGTTTGAGGTCAGCAAAGAAGAAGTCTACCTCATTCATGGCAGTCTGTATAAAAGCCTTTCTTTCATTCTCAGGAACTGTCATGCAATCATCATAGTACTTCTTCAATTCTATGTTCTTTTCTGAATTAGCGCGTATCAGATATTTGTTAATTGCATCTAAATCTGGAGAGTCAAAATTGCACCTTACTAATTGGGCATGGGCAAATACCACGCGTTCCAATTTTGCACCAACGAATGAGAATCCATTTATGAGTTTCTTTGATTCTTTGTCAATGGATGGCTTGCTAAAAATGACATTCTTGATTATCCAACCCGTAAAGTCTCTTTTTTTTACTTCGGTAAAATCCACTTGGGAGAAATCATAGTTACAAAGCATTTTACGTACTGAACCGTCATCTTGTTTTATAGGATGTGACTCAGCTTCAGTAACGGCATTATCGAAAGCTGTAGGTGTGCAAATGGTATTCATTAATGACGCATCAACAAACGACAATTCTAATTCTTGTTTCATATAGAATGTGGGGTATTTATTATAAAAACGGTTATTTTAAGAGTCTATTTCTGATTCCTAGGCACTTCTCCATTCGCTGGCCATTGACGGCGTAGAGGTAGACGCTGTGGTCAGTAAGCCTTGAGAGTGACTTGGAGAAGTCGCGGAGAGAGGAGAGTGTCTGGTCGATGGCTTTCAGGGGTGGTGTGGAGGTGCCGTTGAGGCTGCCTTCTGTAAAGAGGGTCATGGGGATGAGCATCTGACGGGCGGTACCTCGGTCTGCATTGAAGGCAGCAAGCTTGTGACTGGCCTCTACGAGAAAGTAGTTGGAGATGATAAGGCGGTTGTGCAGCTTGTTATAGATGGAGCAGTCGGGGGTGATGCCCAGCACCTCCATCATGATGGGATAGTCACGACGTAGCTGTGTCTTGATACGATTGAGCTTGGTGGCTATCTCGTCGAAGGAATAGGATTCGTGCTTGCTCATATCATCGAACACGATGGTAACGTGGTAGTCGCCTCCAAGGAACTGCTGAGGCAAAAGCTGATCAAGGATGTCACGGATATTGGCTAAACCATCACCGGCATTGGGCTGTCGGAGCGCAAAGAGATAGCGGTCGGTCAGCAACAAGGCATTTGAAGGCAGCTTCTCTACACTATCCAACACAGAGTCCCATCCTCTGCCTAACTTTTCTTGTTCGTTAGATATGTGTACATCGTTGGTGTCTATCAGCGTGGAGATGTCTGGACGTTCTCCACTCAAACACATGACACCGTATGACCTCTGGATGCCTAATGCTTCGGAAGGGCTGATGTCCAAGATGTATAGCGCGGAAGGATTCTTCTGTACTTCTTCTGGATGGCTTTTGATTCGTTCTGTTTCCGCAACGGTCAAAGACAACACCTGCTGTTGCTTGAGCAATTTATATAAATAGGAACGCGCGGGTAAAGGCTTCATCTCCTCTGATAGGATGATGCTTTTGAGCGTTGTTTCTGTTATATAGATCTTAAACATAAGCCAGATTGTTTCTGCAAAGATACTGTGTTTTGGTGATTTATCCAAATATTTCTTTCCTTTTTTGTGTTGATGGTATGTTTTTGAGTCTACAGAGATTCCAAAGAGAATCCAAAGAAGTGAAGATTTTACAATTTTTAAATATTAAAATTTTTTCGTATTCAAAAAATCCTTTACCTTTGCAACCCCAAATATGAAAGGAAAGAAAATCTAAAGCAACAAACGAACCCTCCGTATGCAGCCGACGCATGGCCCAATAGCCGTGTGTGCAGGCTCTTGCGCGCTCTTTGAAATACTGCTACACCCTTAACTTCTCATGGTTTCGAACATGTAGAGGAGGCTGCGTGTCAGCCTCTTGATACTCTTATCCTCTTTATATTATGCAAAAAGAATTTATTATTCACACAAAAAAGTTTGCACAATGTTTGAATTGGAAGAAATAGCAATCAATTCCATGAAAATGCGTATTGAAGGTAAAAACTTCATGATCTCTTTAGAAACCAACAGGAATGACCTGAAGGAAAATGATTTCACATGCAGTGTCTATACAGACGATTACTTCCTGATGGGGACTCATGCCGGCGAAAACGGCCCCACCGTTGAGGGCAATACGGTCAGCCTCGACATGAAAAGCCGCTTCCTGTGGCTGCAAGGCCGCTACCAACTGTTCTTCACTCTTGGCGATACGTATATGGGCTGCGTGGAGTTTCTGGTAGATGACAGTCAGAACGTCAAGGTGCTCAACCATCGTCCGTTCAGCTGTTTCGACCCTGAGGACGTCGCGCTGTCGTTCCTCTCCACTGACGCCGCATGGGGCAGGCTGGCAACGCTCCCTGGCACAAAGGAGTTGCGAATTGCTGCTATTCACAGCAACCGGCTCCGGCTCTGGAGAGAGTTGCTCAGCATCAATGTCAAGGAGTATGTACGTCAGCCGTCAGGCTACGTCTTCACCTGCATAGGAAAGGAATGTCCTGCCCGCGCTATTCGTTGTTTTTACGATGAGCTCTTCATCAAACAATCGGCATTTGAAATCGTTGACAGCACCTCGCTCTACGACGCATCGCTACAGAACCCGCTCGACGGATTCAACCGCATGCTCGACGACATCAAGCCAGGTGCTACCATCTGCCTCGACAAGGTGGGAGCGATTACAGCGACAGGTGCCAGGACCATCATCCAACAGCTCACCTCTTCCGTCCGCAGGGGCAAGTACAGCCTCTGGCTCGCTGGCACACGTCAGGAACTGGAGCTGCTCTTCAACATGTACCCCTCGCTACAGGAACTCTTCCCCTCCACGAAAAGGCTGACGCTGCTGCCACCGTCCCCACAGGAAATGGTACACAGCTTTCTCAACCTTCTGGAAGAATGGGACCTGAAGCCCACAGAGGAGGCTGCGCGCAAGCTTGCCGTCGCCGTGCAACGGGGCTGCGAGGACGGTACCATCGCCAACTGGGCTTCGGATGACATCAACCGCTTCTATCAGGAACAGGTGATGCCTGCCTACCTCAACCGGATGGCAACCAAGGCTGACTCCTTTGCCAAGGAAGAGCTGTGTGAGGAAGACATCGACTACCAACAACTCTATGGACGGCTTACGGGCTTCGAGGAATGTCTTCACGATCTCAACCAGATGGTAGGGCTCGAGAACATCAAGAAGAGCATCGTCACCATAGCCCATCAGGTCAGAATCTATGCCGAGCGGCGCCAGCAGGGACTTCCCACCAGCGGCAAGGAAGTGTTCCATGCCGTCTTCACAGGTAATCCGGGCACCGGTAAGACCACAGTAGCCAAGATGCTCGGCAGAATCTACCACCATCTGGGTTTGCTCTCCAAGGGCGAGGTTATCACCGTTGACCGTAGCCGGCTCGTCGGACGGTTCATCGGCGATACCGAGGAAAACGTTAAGAACCTGCTCAAGGAGGCTCGCGGCAACGTGCTCTTCATAGATGAGGCCTACGCTCTTTACGGCAGCGAGGGCAGTAATGACTTTGGACGTCGTGCCATAGAGTGTCTGCTCACCTCGCTCAGCGAGAAAAACCCTGACATGCTCGTCATCTTTGCCGGTTACAAAACAGAAATGGACCGTCTGATGACGATGAACCCAGGTCTTCAGGACCGATTCCCCTATAAGTTTCACTTCGACGACTATGACGCCACACAACTCTTGCAGATTGCTGAGCACATCTTCGCCCAAGACGAATACCTGCTCACCGATGAAGCGCGCGCAGAACTGACAGTCTCCGTCGAGCAAGCCCTCAAGCAACGCTCGCCCTACTTCGGCAATGCGCGCTGGATAGAACAGTTTGTCAGCAACGGAATCATTTCTGCCCAGGCCGACCGCCTGGCCGAAACCAAGGCCACAAGAACCCTTGTCCGCGAAGACTACCAGCGGATAGAAGCCTCTGACATCCGCTGTGCCTACGAACAGTTCAAACCTCACACCATCGAGCTGAAGCCCCGCCACAAGGTGCTGGGCTTCAGCGCCTAACCTTACAGTATTTATCCACACTATTCAAAACAACCACAACAATGTACAGTATTCTTCAGAACAAAGACAAGGAGCTCATGCTCATAATTGATGCACAAGACAGTACACCCGACGATCCTCTCTTCATCTACGACGGAACAGACACAGCCCTGCTCTTCCGCGACTGGGACAGCACCCTGCGCCTGAATAATCTCAGTCTGGAATCTGTTCAAGCCCTTGAAGAAAACTCCGACATCCTCGTCATCGAACAATCTGCCGACAACATTGTCCGTGACTATATGGCCCGCATCCGTAAAGTCCGCGACGTCAAAAGTATGGTGGCATGATAAAAACCATGATTCAGAAGGGTAAACAATAAAAAACGCGATAGCACACAAATTTGTATCCCACAAATTTGTGTGCTTCGTTTTTTTCCTTTATATTTGCACCCAAAGAAATCTTTAAACATTTATAGGATGGACTATCTAAACATTATACATAATTATTATCCAGAGGACAACGAGCTGCGCCGACTGCTGCTCAGGCACAGCCGACAAGTGGCTGACCGTGCTCTCAAGATAGCGGAAAGTCATCCGGAGTGGAATATTGACCGTGAGTTTCTGGAGGCTGCCGCCATGCTCCACGACATCGGTATCGTCCGTTGCGATGCCCCGGGCATTTACTGCTACGGCACCGAGCCCTACATCCGTCATGGGCAGATAGGCGGGCAGATGTTGCGCCAGTTAGACATGCCAGGCTTGTCGGCTGATAGGGTGGAGGCACTTGCCCGCGTTGCTGAGCGCCACACGGGTACTGGTCTGCCCGGTTGGGAGCCTGAAACGCTGGAGGAGCAGATTATCTGCTATGCCGACAAGTTCTACTCGAAGTCGAGTCCTGACCGTGAGAAGACCATTGAACAGGCTGCCCAGTCGCTCCGCAAGTTCGGCGAAGCGGGCGTCGTGAAGTTCTTGGCGTGGGCAGAGAGGTTTGAGGAAAGGTGAAAGGGTGAAAAGGCGAAAAGGTGAAAGGGTTAAAAGGTAAAAAAGTAAAAAGGTAATAGTAAAAAAACGTAAATCGTAAATTGTAAATCGTAAATTATTATTACCTTTGCAGCCGTGAGAAGAAAAACGCTCATATTTATACTGCTCTTCGCCTTCATTTTTGTGATGGCGGGGCTGCCCTCCTTACGCTTTTCCGGTGTGCAAAAGCGTGAGGCGGTTCTTGATACTGTGGCACCTCTTGACTCACCCGTCATCCAACAACTGACACCCATCACCGAGCCTCTTGACTCACCCCTCACCACCCCCGACTCCTTGTCCAACGAGCCCGATACCACCAAGATGGACTCGTTGCAGCTCCTTATATATAAGCGCAACAAGGCCATCGACGACTCCCTACGGCTTGACAGTCTGAACCGTAAGCACAAGAACAGCATCGAGGCACCTGTAACCTATTCGGCTGCTGACTCTATGACCTACGACGCCGAGACGAATACGGCGCATCTGTTCGGTTCGGCCAAGGTGGATTACGAGAACATGAACCTGGAGAGCGACCAGATATACATGAGCCTCGATTCTAATCAGGTGCATGCCACGGGTACGACCGACTCTACTGGCGTCGTCAAGGGGACACCGGTATTCAGAATGGGTAGCGACACCTACGAGAACGACACCATAGCCTTTAACTTCAAGACAAAGAAAGGTCTCATCAGCGGCGTATATACCCAGCAGGACGAGGGTTTCCTGACGTCCGAGCTGGCCAAGCGTGGTGCCAACGGAGAACTGTTCCTGCAGCACGGCCGTTACACTACCTGCGACGAGGACCACCCTGACTTCTATCTCGCTCTCTCGCGAGCCAAGGTCCGTCCAGGCAAGGACGTGGTGTTCGGCCCGGCTTATTTAGTGGTGGCCGACGTGCCGCTGCCCTTCGCCATTCCCTACGGCTTCTTCCCCTTCACCAAGAGTTACTCCAGCGGTTTCATCATGCCTACCTATGGTGATGAGACTTCTCGCGGCTTCTATCTGCGTGACGGTGGCTACTACTTTGCCATCAGCGACAAGATGGACCTGAAGCTCGTCGGCGAAATCTACACAAAGGGCTCGTGGGGTGTCACGGGAACCTCAAACTACAAGAAACGTTACAGGTATCACGGCTCGGTGTTGGTGAGCTACCTGAGCACCAAGACAGGCGACAAGAATATTGACGAAGAGAAGCGCACCAGCTTCAAGATAGTGTGGAACCACACGCAGGACCCCAAGGCCAACCCCTTCAGCACGCTGAGTGCAAAGGTGAACTTTGCTACGTCGGGCTATGAGAGCAGCAATCTCACCTCTATGTACAACCCGCAGGCACTGACACAGAGTACCCGAACGTCGTCAGTATCTTACCAGACGCAGTTCTCCAGCATCGGCATGACGCTGGGTGCTACGTTCAACTTCGACCAGAACATGCGCGACTCCACCATTTCCGTCACCCTGCCGAGTCTGAACGTCGCCGTTTCACGCTTCTATCCCCTGAAGCGTAGGGGCAGCAGCGGCAAGCGCTGGTACGAGAGCATCTACATGCAGTATAAGGGTCAGTTGGAGAACTCTGTCAAGGCTCATGAGGACAAGATTCTGCACACCCGTCTGAACCGTGACTGGAAGAATGCCATCTACCACGAGGTGCCCATAGCGGCCAACTTCAATCTGTTCAACTACATCAACGTGACGCCTAACTTCACGTTCAAGGACCGTATGTACTTCAACCGTAGCAAGAAGTCATGGAACGAAAGCACCCAGACCGAGAAGGTTGACACCGTGACAGGTTTCTATAACGTCTATGACTGGAGCCTGAACATGAACCTGAACACCAAGCTCTACGGTATGTTCATTCCAAACCGCAAAATCTTCGGCGACAAGATTGTGGCCATCCGCCACGTCTTCTCCCCGTCTGTTACCTTCAGCTATGCGCCTAACTTCGGCACGTCGCGATACGGCTATTTCGACTATTACCAGAAGACCGATGCCGACGGTAATGTGTCGATGGTAGAGTATTCGCCCTACGAGGGCCAGCTGTTCAGCCCCCCGCTCAGCAAGTCGAGGACGGGAAGCGTCAGCTTCGACTTCTCTAATAATGTGGAGATGAAAATCAGGAGCGACAAGGACTCTACGGGATTCAAGAAAATCAGCCTCATCGACGAGTTGCGTCTGGGCATGTCGTATAACTTTGCCACCGAACGCCAGCCGCTGAGCCCGCTGTCAACGTCATTGCGACTCAAGCTCTCGAAGAGCTACACCCTCAACCTCTCCACGTCGTTCGCCAGCTATGTCTATGAGGCCGACTCCGTGGGAGCCACGCCTCGTGAGAGTGAGCGCGTCACTTACTGGCAGAAGGGTAAGTGGGGACGCTTCCAGCAGTTGTCCTACAACCTGGCCTACGAGCTCAACAACGAGAAGATAGCCAAGTTCTTCAAGTGGCTGCGTGGTGAGAAAGTCGAGGACGACAAGGAAAAGAAACCCCGTAGCCGTGAGGAGGACGATGAGGAATTCGGACTGGAGACCAACATCGATACCGACATGGAGCGTGCCAAGCATTCCGCCAAGCGCGAACCCTCTGACAAGGCCGAGACCGACGAAGACGGCTACATGGCCTTCAGCCTGCCCTGGTCCATGCACATCAGCTACGGTATCAGCGTCAGGGAGAACCGTTCGGGTAAGTTCAACTACAACACCATGCGTTATCCTTACTCTTGGTCTCAGACGCTCAACGTGAGCGGCAACATCCGCATATCCGACGGCTGGAACATTCAATACTCGTCAGGTTACGACTTCGACAACCACAAGATTACCATGACGCAGGTGTCGCTGTCGCGCGACCTCCATTGCTTCAACATGTCGTGTAATGTGGTGCTGGCACCCTATACCAGTTACAACTTCTCCTTCCGCTGTAACGCCGCCACGCTCACCGACGTGCTGAAATACGACAAGCGCAGCAGCTACTCCAACGCCGTGCAATGGTACTAATTCCTAATTAAAAAGTATGGCAGAACTGCAACCAATGATAGTTGACTTGGCGCTCATGCTGGTGGTAGCCGGCGTTGTGACGCTCATTTTCAAGAAGCTCAAGCAGCCTCTCGTGTTAGGCTATATCGTGGCGGGATTCCTCGTGTCGCCCCACATGCCCTATACCGCTTCGGTGGCCGATATATCCAACATCCACCTTTGGGCTGACATTGGTGTCATGTTCCTGCTGTTCTCCTTAGGTCTTGACTTCTCGTTCAAGAAGATACTCAAGATGGGCATCTCGCCCGTCATCTCCACCGTCAGCATCATCTTTGCCATGTCCTTGCTGGGCGTGGTGGCCGGCCATACGTTCGGGTGGTCGCGCATGGACTGCATTTTCCTCGGCGGAATGCTGGCCATGTCTTCTACTACTATTATATATAAGGCCTTCGACGACTTAGGCCTGCGGCAGCAGAAGTTTGCCAGCATGGTCATGAGCGTGCTCATTCTCGAGGATATTCTCGCCATCGTCATGATGGTGCTGCTCTCGGCCATAGCCAGCGGCAATAATCCTGACGGCGGTCAGATGCTGGGCTCCGTCTTGAAGATCGTCTTCTTCCTCGTGCTCTGGCTCGTGGTGGGCATCTTTGCCGTTCCCCTTTTCCTTCGCAAGGTGCGTCTGCTGGTCAACAACGAGGTGCTGCTCGTCGTCTCGCTCGGCCTCTGCTGTGCCATGGCGGTGTTCTCGTCCAAGGTGGGCTTTTCGTCGGCTTTCGGCGCGTTCATCATGGGTAGCATCCTGGCTGAGACCGTTGAGGCAGAGCGTATTGAGAAACTGGTCGAGCCGGTGAAGAACCTCTTCGGTGCCATATTCTTCGTGTCAGTAGGCATGCTGGTTGACCCCAACATCCTTGTCAGCTATGCGTTGCCCATTGCCGCCCTCGTGCTCACCATCCTCATTGGTCAGAGCATCTTCGGCTCCATAGCCTTCATGCTCGGTGGCGAGTCGCTCAAGTCGGCCATCCGTTGCGGCTTCTCCATGGCGCAGATTGGTGAGTTCTCGTTCATCATCGCTTCGTTGGGCCTCTCCTTAGGTGTCATCAGCGATTTCCTCTATCCCGTAGTGGTGGCCGTGTCGGTCATCACCACGTTCCTCACCCCTTACATGATTCGTCTCTCCGTGCCTGCTTCGGCAGCCCTTGAGCGCCATCTGCCCACGCGCCTCATTCGTGTGCTTAACTATTTCTCCCTCAGCCAGTCGAAGACCGGCACTACCAACAAGTGGAAGGGCCTACTGGTGCCCATGGCGCTCAACACGCTGGTCTATTCCATTCTGTCCATGGCCGTTGTCTTCGTCATGTTTACCTTCGTGCTGCCCCTCATGCAGCACTTGTCCCCGTGGAGCAAGTTCGAGTGGGTGGGTAATGCCATCACGGGTCTGCTCACCATTCTCTTCATCTCGCCGTTCCTCCGTGCAATGGTCATGAAGAAGAATCGCAGCGAGGAGTTCAAGGCCCTGTGGAAGGAGAACGGGCGCAACCGTTTCCCGCTCTTGTTCACCATTTTGGTGCGTGCCCTGTTGGCAGTAGCCTTCGTGTTCTACATCTGTCACTATCTGAGCGACTTCGGTCCGGCCATCCTCTTTACGCTGGGCATTGGCCTGGTGCTGCTCATGGTGTTCTCGCGCAGCATCAAGCATAACAGCATCATGCTCGAACGGCTGTTCATCAACAACCTGCGTTCACGCGACATTGCCGCACAGGTCAGCGGACGTAAGCGTCCGCTCTACGAGGGGCGCCTGTTAGACCGCGATATCCACATGGCTGATTTCGACATCCCCATGGACACCCGCTGGATGGGCCACACCCTGCGCCAGTTGGAGTGGGGCACTAAGTATGGTGTCCACATCAGCAGCATTCTGCGTGCCAACCACCGCCTGAACATCCCCGATGGCGACTACCTCATTTTCCCGGGTGACAAAGTGCAGGCCATTGGCACCGACTCGCAGCTGGCCGCCTTTGGCAATGCGGTTCAGAAGGAGGTGTTTGGCGTTGACCCGTACTTCGAGCAGCGCGAAATGAAGCTCCACCAGCTGGTGCTCAGTCCTAACAGCCCCTTCGTCGGCAAGACCATAGTCAACAGCGGCATCCGTTCCGTTTACAGCTGCATGGTGGTAGGCATCGAGGAGGGCGAGGAGAACCTCACCCCCGTTAAGCCCACCCGCAAGTTCCGTGCCGGTGACATCCTCTGGGTAGTGGGCGAACAGGAAAGCATCAATGCCCTGCTCGAGGCATAACCATCCCGTGCGTTTAGACATGCCACCCCGTGCGTTTAGACATAACGAATGGCTTCCGATGGATGTCCTGGATGAAATAATTGGGCGCTAATTACCATTTCTTCATTTCTCATTTCAATTCCTCATTACTCATTACTCATTTCTCATTTTCAGCTAAATAACGTTTACGTAAGTTTTTCAAGTTTTTTAGCCAATTGTTTGGTAAAGTCGTAACAATTTTGTAACTTTGCAGCGCCATATGGTGTATGCTGTGTGGTGACATTTTGGTTAAACAGAAGCGTTATGCTCTTTCTTGCAAGGTGAAAACGTAGGAAATTTTCAATTATTGCAGATTGTTGGGTCAGTGTAGCTACACTGGCAACCCAAGAAAGTAGAAGTCAGACGTAAATGCTTCCACGCTCGGCGTGGAGCTGAAGTTTGTGTATCATCTTTACTTTCTTGGGTAATCCTACGACCCTCACCTTGAAGATGTGGACATACAGTTCCACGCTTCTTACGTATATATATATTAAGGTTCGCGCGAGGGACGGCGAGGACCGCAAAAGAACGATGAACAAAAAGGGATTCGTGCTTTGTGTCATAGAGACAATTAATAACAATAATAATAACTAATTAAAGCAAAACAATTATGAAAAAAGCATTATTACTTAAACCAATGCTCCTGCTATTCGCCCTGATAGTAGGAAGTTCGAGTGTGTGGGCAGTAGACCAATCTTTTACAATAACTACTTCTTCCTTTACAGATCTACCTTCAGCAGCTGCTTATGGCACATATAGTTGGACTTCTGGTGGAGTAAACGGAAAAGGACAGATTTTCGCAAATACCAGTTCTGAAGTAATGCAGATGAATGGAGGTAATGCAAATGGAAAGATAATCTATAATACAACTGCTCTTCCTGGAAATCTAAAGAAAATAAATATTATAAGAACGTCAGATTCTTCCAATCGTTCTTACTCTGTTTATGGCAGAACAACATCATATTCAGGCACAGGTGATTATGGTACATTAATCTCTACGGCTAACATCGCTGCAGACCCTGGTCATAATTATGTTGTTTCAACGGGTAATTATAGTTTTTTTGTTATTGTGGCCGAAGCTAGCAAAGCCTCATACTTATCTTCTATAACTGTTACTTATGAGCCTGTGAATTATACAATAAACGCTATTTCTAATGATAATACAATGGGAAGCGTCACTATTTCCGGTCTTACTATTACAGCAAATCCGAATACAGGCTATCGAGTAAAAGCTGGTAATAATGCATTTACTGTAACCGAAGGTACTGCAACTGTAGTAAACAATGGTGATAATACATTTACTGTGGCTCCTTCAACAAATTGTACAATTACTATAAATTTTGAGGCCATACCCACTCATGATGTTACATTTTCAATTAACGGAGCAACAACGACGAATAGTTTTTATGAGGATGCTCAAATAATATTCCCAGAAACACCATCTGACATAGGTGATATGAAATTTGTTGGCTGGGTTGATGCAACAATAAATGGAAAACAGGAGAATGCTCCAACGTTTATTCCTAATACTATTAAAATGGGAATTGAGGATGTTACTTACTATGCTGTTTTTGCTAAGGTGACAGGAAGTGGTGATGAAACAGCCACACTAACAGCTTCGCACACTACAAATTCAACTACTTATGCAAATCATACATATACAGATGATAAAGGTTTTACATGGAGTGGTTATAATACAGAGCCTTATGAAAGCAACAAGGCAAGATACGGTTTGACTAATACTGGTACGCCAACGCCTTATTTCGAATCACCGACTTTTTCAGGAAACATTAAGTCTATAAAAATTGCGGTTTATAATGGTTCTGGTTCCGCGAGGACCTTTAAAATAAACTCAAAGAAAACTGATAATTCTGGCGATCTTGGAACAGTATCCGTCCCTAAAAATACTTCTACTTTTCCAGAAACAGATGCAACATTGGGGAGCACTACATTCAATCAATTTTATTTAGGAGCGAGTGCTGCCCTTGGTTTTAGCTATATAAAAGTAACATATCATCAAATATATTATACTGACTATTGTACAACGGTTGCGAATACAACATTACCGTTTACGATAAATTCTGCTGCAACTGATGGCACATTGTATTACACCACATTTAGTAGTCCTTATCCGTTTGAGGTTCCTGAAGAAATAAATGGTGAATATTTTGAGGTATCTGAAATTAGCGTTGTTGATGGAAAACTATATGTAGAGAAATATGCAATAGATGCTGTAGTTCCTGCAAATACTGGAGTAATGGTTGCTGCTACTGCAGCAGGTAACTATTCATTCAATGTTTCTTCTGAAGAAGGTCAGTCACTTCTTGAAGAATCAAATTACTTGCTTCCTACTGGAGAGGGTATTACTGCAGCTCAAATGGCTCAGGATGGATATAAGTTCTATGCACTGACCAAGAGCGGTGGTAAGCTTGGCTTCTGGTATGTAGTAGAAGGTGGTGCAGCATTTGACTATAATGTAGCAAACCGTGCATATCTGGCAGTTCCTACCAGTGAATTGGGTAACGCTCCTGCACTTGGCTTCGGATTCGATGATGAAACTACAAGCATCCAGAATATTGAGCGTACTATCAACGACAACCAGTACTATACGCTGGATGGCCGCCGCGTAGCTCAGCCCACAAAGGGTCTCTACATTCTGAATGGACGCAAGGTAATCGTAAAATAATTAATGAAAAATTCGTGGGTCATTCATGGTAATTTATGTTTAAAAAGATAAAACGCGAATGACCATCAATGACTCGCGAATAACTCATGAATAAATATAATAAGGTATAAACGAACACGCGCTCGGCTGTGCAGCTTGCTACCGAAGGGACGCAAGAATCAGGCTAATCTAACGAATATTCGTTTCATTCGAGTAATTCGTGTTCAGTAATAAAAACAAGAAAGGAAATAAGAAATGAAAAAAGAATATATAAATCCGCAGTTGGAAGTTGTAATATTGAATACAATGCCCCTTTTGGCAGGCTCTGGTGAGGGAGTTCAAAATGGGGACTCTCTTGGTAATCAGCTAAAAGATGAAGGTGCAGGACTCTTTGCACCCAGCTTCGACGGTGGCGACAGCTCTGAAGAATGGTAAGGCCTTCTTAAAAGATTAAGAAAGAATGGGAGTCCTCCGTAAGAGGAGTATGAGTCCTCCGTAAGGGGACTCCCATTTCTCCGTAAGGAACAAGGGACGGCCTCACCCCAGCCCTCCCCGAAAAGGGAGGGGGATAAGGGAGGGCCTCGAAGACGGCTCCTTAACAATGCGTTCATTGAGGCGATGCCTCGCTAAATCGACTTTGAGGCGATGCCTCGCGCTTGGCACTTGTGACGCTTATATGAGCGAAGCGAGTCTTAAGAAGAACGGATGCGTTCTTTAACTTATTGAGACACGACGGATAAAAACACCTACCCACCTACCTCCATCGTGCTGAAAGGCCGATGTGGACAGGGTTTGCGGCACGGTAGGTGTTGCCCAAACACCTACCTGACACCTACCTCAGACCTCATTCGCTCGGAATGAGAAATGAAGAATGAGAAATGAGGAGGGAGGAGGGAGGAACGCAAAATCCGACAGAATGGATAGAACGGAGTAATCATAATTACTAATTTCTCATTTCTCATTTCTCATTCCGAACGGAGTGAGGTAGGTCTGAGGTAGGTGATAGGTAGGTGATAGGTAGGTGTTTGAGTAACACCTACCGTCGCGAAACGCCTGTCTGTATAGGGGTTTCAGCCTCTTTGAGGTAGGTGTTGGGCAACCCCCTCCAAACCTCCCCCCGACTGGGGGAGGCTTACAGCTTACGGGGTGATTACGACTTGTAAGTGCGTCACTTGGCATCGTAAGTGCCGTACTTAGAAACGTAAGTGGCATGTTTAGCATAGAGAAACGGCACTTCTCTGACAGTAAAACGGCACTTTCCTCGTCAGTTGCCATATATTAGCAACGGACTACAGGACTTTAGGACTTTGATGCATAAAGTTTTTTTTCGTATGGCCACGGGGGCACACGGATGTTCGTGGATTTAGCATATAGAAACGGTAGCGTCAAAGATGTCCTTATACTCACGGCTGTCGGATTCGGAAATCTGACAGAACGACGTCGTGTCTCACACTCGGTCCGCATAAGGACACCACGATGCACTAAGGAAGAAAATACGTAATAAGACAATATATAATAACAACAAAAAATAATAACTTAATTTCAACAACAATGAAAAAAAGACATTTACTCAAAACAATGCTCCTGCTATTTGCCCTCATAGTAGGCAGTTCGAGCGCGTGGGCAATTGACTATGAAGAACTGTTTAGTATTTCTTCTGCGAGTGTAGTCACTAATTCTGGATACTCAGCTTATAATACTACAGTTGACAACCGTGATTATGTCATTACATACGGTGGTAATAACAAATCAGTAGGAACAAATAGCAATAATAGAAAAAATTGTAAACTAACCAATTATTCAAAGTATGCTGTTAGCCCTGTCACTACATCAAGTATAGCATCTGCTTTTGCATGTAAAACGTCTATCAGTAATGTAACCAAGATTTCCTATACTTTTAACGGAGGAAGTAATCAAACAAGTACTAAGGTATATTTACTTTATTCTTCTGATAATACTACGTTCGCTCAAGTTCCATTAACTGCTGGGACACAAGGCGCGACTATTTCTTCTGGAACAAACTATGAATTCAATGCAAAAACAGGATATTTTGCATTACTTTTTGTAGCAACGAACACTTCTGGAGCTTGGAGAATTGATGATGTTGAAATTAAGTTTTTTAAAACATCAGAATCTTCTGTTGCAGCTCCCAAATTCTCAGTTCCCGAAGGTCCTGTTGAAAGGGGAACACAAGTAGAGTTAACTTCAACAACGGGTGGCGCAAGCATCTATTACACGACAGATGGTACTACACCTACTTCATACAGTGAATTATATAGTGATGCAATAACAATTAACTCCGCTACGACGATCAATGCCATCGCCATCAAGGATAACGAAGCAAGCACAGTATCTACAGCAAATTATACTATTAAGAAAGTTGAGACTCCAACATTCTCTTTAAATCAAGAAGCAACATCAGGGACTTATGTGACATCAGGATCTGCGGTTGAATTATTGTCGAATACATCAGGTGCTGTTATTCATTATACAATTGATGGAACTGATCCTTCAGCCAGCAGTCCTGTTTATTCATCAGCAATAACAATAAATGCGACTACAACCATTAAAGCTATTGCCGTTAAGTCTAATTGGGATGATAGTGATATTGCTTCTGCTGAGTTCGTATTATTTGCTGTTGAAGATGGCGTATTTAACTTTGTTGCTGCAGGAACGGTAGGGGAAGATTATGACTCGGGAGTCGAAATTACTTCAAATAGCCAGACATATGTAACCTCTGAGAAGACCTGGACTGCAGGAAATGTAACAATGGTTACAAAAGGAAAATATCGTTGGTGGTCAGATAAAACACTAAGATTTTATAATAACAATCCGGCTTCTTCTGCTACGTTCTCTGTTCCTAATGGTTATGTCATAACAAAGATAGTTTCAGATGGTAAAGGTGATAATCCGTATTTTAGTAATGCAGATAATGGCACATTAAGTGGCGACACATGGACTGGGGCTGCTCAGAGTGTAAAACTATCTACAGGTGATACTGGAGTAAACTTTAAGTCGTTTACAGTTACTTATAGTGCAGTTCCTGAGAATGTGACTGCAACTATAGCATCGAGCGGATACACGACCTATTGCAGTCCTTACGACCTGAGCTTTGAGGGCGTGGAGAATTTGGAAGCTGCTTATGTTGTGACAACCTCTACCAGTTCTTCTGCTAAGCTGACGAAGGTGACTGCTGCTCCTGCTGGAACGGGCGTTATCTTGAAGGGTACTACAGGTGCCGTATCAATTCCTGTTGCAGAATATACTGGTAGTGGAATTTCCAATATTCTGGTTGGTACGCTGAATGCTACTCCCGTAACAGCTGAAACTGTTTATGTGGTCAGCGGTGGTAAGTTCATGCTGTTTGCTGGTACGGAGATTCCTGCTAATAAGGCTTATCTGCCTGCATCGGAACTGACAGACAGTGACAGTGCTCCTTCATTGTCATTCGATTTCGGTGGAGATACAACAGGCATCAACAGCGTTGAGCGTGGAGCGTTGAGCGTTGAGGGATGCTACACACTGGATGGCCGCCGTGTTGCCCAGCCTACTAAGGGACTGTACATCGTGAACGGTAAGAAGGTCGTGATTAAGTAAAAAACAAGCCCCCTCTAACTCCCCCTGTTTAGGGGGAGGATTTGGGGTTATGTATAATTAATTATAAGAAAAAGATATGAAAAAAGAATATTTGAATCCAGAAATGATGGTTATGGCATTAGGAACGCAGGGCGTTTTGGCCGCAAGCATGGGCGTTACGAACGAGACGACTAATACACTCGATGCTCCCCGCTATCGTTATATCGATGATGACGAAGAGGACGAGGAGGAAGAAGACTGGTAACTAAAGTTTCCCACCTCCATGAACTGCGATATAATCAGCAAAATTAAGTCCGAAGTGACCTCCCCTATCCCCTCCTGTAGGAGGGGGACGATTACCACGCAAGGGCATGCACACATTCTGTCCTCCCCCTACAGGGGGAGTCAGAGGGGACGATTACCACGCAAGGGCATGCACACATTCTGTCCTCCCCCTACAGGGGGAGTCAGAGGGACGATTACCACGCAAGGGCATGCACACATTCTGTCCTCCCCCTACAGGGGGAGTCAGAGGGGGTCAAAAGGGAGGGAAACTTTACCTGGTAATCATTGGAGCTCCTGGCCGGAATGCTGACGGCCAAGAGCACGTACGATAAAACGCCGTGAGGCGGATGTTAGTAAATTTTGTTTTAATAGCACCGCTTTTATAGCGGGCTTATTATTAGTTAAAGTAATAATTAGTTTTGTTGCCGCCGGCCCGTGAGGGTCGGCGGTTTTTTCTTCCTTCACACTAACTGCTTCAGCCAGAGGTTCAGGAAGCGGTCATAGACCGTGTAGCCGCTGTCGTCATGATACACCAGGTCTTTATCGACCAGGACGGTCAGGGCGGTCTTCACGCTGCTGGCGCTTGGCAGATTGTATTGCCTAATAAACTCGTTGCTTTGGGGGCTCACTACCCGGTCTGCCTTGGCAATGGCTTTGAGCAACGAGAACTGGTTGTCGGCCAGGAAAACGATGCCGTTCCTAACAGTTGTACGAAATCATGTTGGTTCTTGGTGGAAAAGATGTCGATATAGATGCAAATGGCATCCTTTTCTTGTTGCTGAATGTGGTAAAAAGCATTCTTGATGAGCCCTGTTTTGCCTATTCTGCGTGGTGATAATAAGGTGGCTTTATCGTGTAAACTCCGTGACGGACTTTCCGTGACGGAAGTTCCGCGATGCAAAGGTAAACAAAAAAGCCGAAAGTCCAAAACTTTCGGCTGTTTTTTCGAGATGGTTTTCGAGATGGTTTTCGAGGTGCGAGGTACGAGGTGCGAGGTGCGAGGTGCGAGGTGCGAGGTACGAGAATACCTCAGTTCCTTCCGTGTGGATTAACATTTCGTGTGTTTACTCGCATTCCTCGCACCTCGTACCTCGCACCTCGTACCTCGAAAAAAATCTCGTACCTCGTACCTCGAAAAAAGAATCAGTCGTTATACGCTGCTGTCAGCTCGCAAATCTTGATGATGACCTGCATGGCCTTCTGCATGGACTGGATGCTGACGAACTCGTAAGGGCCGTGGAAGTTGATGCCGCCCGCAAAGATGTTGGGGCAGGGCAGACCCTTGAACGAGAGCTGGGCACCGTCAGTACCGCCGCGAATGGGGCGCACCATCGGGGCAACGCCGCTCTCCTGCATGGCCTTCAGCACGAGGTCGATGACGTGCATCTGCGGGTCAATCTTTTCCTTCATGTTGTAGTACTGGTCCTTCACGTCGCAGCTGACGGTGCCCTCGCCGTACTTCTGGTTCATCTGTTCGGCACAGCGCAGAATGAAACGCTTGCGGTCCTCGAAGCGGTCGCGGTCGTGGTCGCGGATGATGTACGACAGCTTGGCCTGTTCGATGTTCGACTGAATGCCCAGCAGGTGGTAGAAGCCCTGATAGCCCTCGGTGGTCTCGGGTGTCTCGTCGGCGGGCAGCATGTTGGCAAACTCGGCAGCCAGGGCGTTGGCATTGACCATCTTACCCTTGGCGTAGCCCGGATGTACGCTGATGCCCTTGATGGTGACCTTGGCCGAGGCGGCGTTGAAGTTCTCAAACTCCAGCTCGCCCACGTCGCCGCCGTCCATGGTGTAGGCCCACTGGCAGCCGAACTTCTCTACGTTGAAGTGGTGGGCACCCATGCCGATTTCCTCGTCGGGGTTGAAGGCTACGCGAATCTTGCCGTGCTTCACCTCGGGGTGCTGTTGCAGCCAGACCATAGCCTGTACTATCTCGGCGATGCCGGCCTTGTCGTCGGCTCCCAAGAGGGTGTGGCCGTCGGTAACGATGAGGTCTTCGCCCACGTGCTGCAGCAGTTCGGGGAACTTGGTGGGACTACTGACGATGCCTTCGCTGAGAAGGATGTCCGACCCGTCGTAGTTGCGGATGATCTGCGGGTGAATATTGGCACCTGAGCAGTCGGGACTGGTGTCGTAGTGGGAAATAAAGCCGATGACGGGCACTTCGCCCTTCACGTTCGAGGGCAGCGTGGCGTAGATGTAGCCTTTTTCGTCCATCTCCACGTCCTGCAGGCCCTCCTGTTCGAGTTCCTTCCTAAGGTATTCGGCAAAGATGAGTTGTTTGGCGGTACTGGGCACGCTCTCGCTCTCTTCTGACGACTGCGTGTCGAACTTGGTGTAGTTTAAGAATCTCTCTGTAATATCCATCTTGTTCTCTGTTTAATATGTAACTATTTTTACGATGAGCATTATAATTTTTTGACTTGCTGAAGAATAGTGCTTTTCATTTCTTCCCAGCTGGTGGAAGCAAACATTGTTGGCATCTGTTGCATCTCGGCATCTTCGAAATACGACAGACTCATCAATGCACGAAAGAGGTTGTGTTCGGGGTATTTCATTTTGTAGAAGCTCAGAATTTCTTGAATGCTGTAATGCTGAAGAAGAAAATATAAATCGATAAAGTCCTTGCGTGAACCACGTCCCATAATGGCGTTTACCTTCATGGCAGCAATATCTTTCGGAGAAGCTAAGCGAAGTCCGTCTTCAATGATGGCATCATCAATCCATGGATAGCGCGAATAATCAACGAAGTCAACTTTCACACCATCCAAATCGTATATCTTGATGTGGGGGGAGTCTTTGAGGACTGTAATACTTTTTGCAATGCCTTTGATGGTTTTGTCTATTGCCTCATCATCATCGGACAATTCTCCGAACATGTCAAGGTCTATACTCTGCCGATGTCCAAATTGTAATGCCAACGACGTGCCCCCAACGAGTCGGAGTTTGCTGAACAAAGGCTCAGCCATAAGCCTTTTCATGAGTTCCAATGTGTCGGGAACGACTGTGTGAAGTGAAAGCATCTATATTCTTCTTTTTTGGTGTCCGAAATTGCGCAAATGTAGGAAAGGCAGATGGGGTCGAGTGTCCTGAGTCGTTTGCAAACTTCTACGATTTTATCCAGTCCATAATAGGAACGAATGAGCCTCCAATCTTCCAGGCTTCCATACTCCAGAACGCGCTGAATGTATTGGGAGGGATACTTATCTAAGTCTGCTTCCCTCATGTCGATGTCCCAAAACAAGACTTTAGACAGTTTTTCTATGCATTCCTTACTGCTCATATAATTTCGTTTTTTACGATTTATGGTTGCAAATATATAAAATAATTATTAATTATGAATTATGAATTAAGAATTATTCGTATCTTTGCACCAAATTTGTGTTAAAGATGGATTATCAGTATCATATTTTTTCTCCGTATCGTGTGTGTCCGTTAGGAGCGCACGTGGACCATCAGCATGGACTGGTGACGGGATTTGCTATTAATAAAGGTGTTGACCTCTGGTTTAACGTGAGGGACGACAGCATGGTGAAGCTCCAGTCGAGAACCTTTGAGGGCGACGTGGAGTTCGACATTCAGGCTCCTTCGCAGGTGAAGGAGCACCACTGGGGCGACTATGCCCGTGGTGCCAAGTATGCCCTGCGCAAGCGTTTTGAGCTGACAAAAGGCATAGAGGGCGTCATTCAGGGTTCGCTGCCCGTGGGTGGACTGAGTTCGAGTGCCGCCGTGCTCATTGCCTACGTGATGGCTTTTGCCAAGGCCAACGGCATGACGCTGCAGCCGTTTGAGGTGGTGCAGATAGCCTCTGAGGCCGAGCGTGAATACATCGGGCTGAACAATGGTCTGCTGGACCAGGCCTGCATCGCCTTAGGAAAGAAGGACGGCCTGCTCTTCTTGGACTGCGACTCTAACGAATGGCGTATCATTAAGCGGAACCCGGACATGCCGGACTTTGAAATAGGCATCTTCTTCAGTGGACTGACGCGGTCGCTGGTGAACTCTGACTATAACCTCAGGGTGTTTGAGTGTAAGACGGCCGCATGGAACATGCTGGCCTACACGGAGCAGCCGCTGAAGACGTTTGACAAGACTTTTTTGCGCGACATACCGAAGGCTACGTTCGAGAAGACACGCATAGCTATGCCGGCACGCTTTGCCCGTCGTGCAGAGCATTTCTACTCTGAGTACCGCCGTGTGCGTCAGGGTGTTACGGCATGGGAGACGGGTAACTTGAAGCTGTTTGGCAAGCTGTCGTTCGACAGCTGTGAGTCGAGCATCCACAACTATGAGTGCGGCTCGCCTGAGCTGATTGCCATCTACGAGATTATGCGTGAGCTGCCCGGCGTCTGGGGAGGCCGTTTCTCCGGAGCAGGCTTTAAGGGTGCCTGTATCGCCTTGGTTGACCCTGCCTATAAGGAGGAGATAGAGACGAAGCTGACCGAGCGCTACCTGGCCCAGTTCCCCGAGTACGAAAAGACCTTCCAGGTGTTCTGGGTCAAGCCCGATGACGGGGCCCGTTTTGTCTGAAGGACCTTAGACCTTAGACTTTTGACTTTAGACAGATTATTTAAAATGAAAAATATCGTTATTGCCGCTGGTTATGCTACACGACTGGGTGAGCTGACCAAGAATTTTCCGAAGCCGCTGCTGAAGATTGGGGAGAGTACTATCCTCGGCCGCATGCTCGATGACATTGACCGCATAGATGACATCGATGAGCACATCATAGTGACTAACCATAAGTTTGCCCACATCTTTGAGGAGTGGAAGAGCGAACAGCACTACCAGAAGCCCATTACCATCATTGACGACGGGACGGAAACCAACGAGACAAGGCTGGGTGCCGTCTGCGACCTCCTGCTCGCTATAGACTATATGGATAAGCAGCACCAGTGTTCTCCCCCTAAACAGGGGGAGTCAGAGGGGAGCTCGGAGTCAGAGGGGGTCTTAGTCGTCGCTGCCGATAACCTCCTGTTCTTCTCGTTCCAGGAGTTTGTTGACTTTGCCAAGGAGAAAGGCACGTCGTGCATCATGTGCCACGAACAGCCCAGCATAGAGAAACTGCAGCGCACGGGTGTCATAGTGGTAGATGACCAGATGCGCGTGCTCAACATGGAGGAGAAACCTCAGGAGCCGAAGAGCCACTGGGCTGTGCCGCCGTTCTATATCTACCTGAAGCAGGACCTCGACATGGTGCGTCATGCTGTGGAGAACGGCTGTGGCAAGGATGCTCCGGGCAACCTGGCCCACTACATGGTGGAGCGCACCACCATGCACGCCTGGCCTATGACTGCCGGCCGTTTTGATATAGGCAGTCTTGATACGTATTATGAAGCCCAACGGCTTTATGGTCAAAGGGACTCGGACAAAGGCGACCTTAGACCTTAGACTTTTGACTTTAGACAATATACTGAAATATGGAAAAGATTAGTTTAGATAATAAGTGTATTTTTGTGACGGGTGCTGCCGGATTCATTGGCAGTAACCTGGTGAAGCGACTATTCAACGACGTGAAGGGTGCCACCATCATCGGCATCGACAACATGAACGACTACTACGACGTGAGCCTGAAGGAGTGGCGACTGAAGGAACTCGATAATCTGGCACAGGGGGCGGCTTCTTCGTCAGGCAACAAATGGCTCTTCAAAAAGGGCGACATTGCCGACAAGCAGACCATCGACGGCATCTTTGCTGAGTACAAGCCGCAAGTGGTGGTCAACCTGGCAGCCCAGGCTGGTGTGCGTTACTCTATTACTAATCCTGATGCCTACATCCAGTCGAATCTTATCGGTTTCTACAATATTCTGGAGGCCTGCCGCCACTCGATGGATGATGTAAGATGTAAGAAGGAAGATGTGAATGCTCAGCCATCAGCCATCAACCATCAGACATATAGAGGCGTCGAGCACCTGGTCTATGCCTCGTCGTCAAGCGTCTATGGCTCCAACAAGAAAGTGCCGTACTCAACCGACGACAAGGTGGATAACCCCGTCAGCCTGTATGCGGCAACGAAGAAGAGCAACGAGCTGATGGCCCATGCCTACTCCAAGCTGTATAACATTCCTTCTACCGGCCTGCGCTTCTTTACCGTGTATGGTCCTGCCGGTCGTCCCGATATGGCGTACTTCGGCTTTACCAACAAACTGGTGCAGGGCAAGACCATAGAGATTTTCAACTTCGGCAACTGTATGCGCGACTTCACCTTCGTAGATGACATCGTGGAGGGCGTGGTACGCATCATGCAGGGGGCTCCTGAGAAGAAACAGGGCGAGGACGGACTGCCCTTGCCGCCATACGCCGTATATAATATAGGTAATAACCAGCCGGAGAACCTGCTGACGTTTGTTGATATTCTGCAGCAGGAGCTGATACGTGCCAAGGTGCTGCCTGAGGATTACGACTTTGAGGCCCACAAGAAGCTGGTGCCCATGCAGCCGGGTGACGTCCCCGTGACCTATGCCGACACCAGCGCGCTGGAGCGGGACTACGGCTACAAGCCCTCAACCCCGTTGCGAAATGGCCTGCGAGCCTTTGCTGAATGGTATCATGAGTTCTATATGAAATAGAAAAAGCGGGAATCGATTCCCGCTTTTTTCGTGTAGGGACGATCGGGTTCGAACCGATGACCTCTTCAATGTGACTGAAGCGCTCTAAACCAGCTGAGCTACGCCCCTATCTTCATTTCCGGCTGCAAAGATACGAATAAGTGAGCAAAGAACAAAATAAAAAAGCAAGTTTTTTTATTTTTTCTTTCGAACGGAAGTATCTTCGACCTGCGTAAGCGCATGGCGGTTGAGGAACAGGTAGGTGGTGTTCAGCGCGATATAGTCGCGTGACATGTACCAGATGCCCTTGTATTGCCCGGCTTCGCCCCATGAGTTCTTCACCATGTAGTAAGGCTGCCCCGCCTCGTCAACAGCCTTGCCGTAGATGAGCATCACGTGGTCGTAAGTGAAGCGCCAGTCGTCCCACTGCTCCTGCCGCAACTGCTGCGTGGGCTTTACACCATCGGGCAGCATGGCCAGCCCCGTGCGCGTAAAATCGCCCGACACGTCGCCTCCCCATGCCACGGTGTAACCGGCATCCAGCGCCTTGTCGAGCGTTTCCATCAGCTGCTCAATGGGCATGTTGTAGCTGGGCTTCAGCCGCCACTTGTAAGGTGCCTCAATGACGAACCACTGGTTGAACGGATGATGCGTAAAACTGGTCAGACTCACATAGTCGTCAAGGTTCACTCCCAGACTCTCTGCAAACGACTTCGGCGAGTAAGTCTTCCCCTCAAAGATGAACGACTCAGGGCAGCGGCCCACGTAGCGTTCGATGACCGCCTGTACGCTGTCTTGCCAGTGGGGTAGGGGCTTCTTCGCGTCCTTGACCACGGTGCTTCTCACCGTCCGCTCCAGTTCGGGGAAGAACACCTTGAAGTTAGCCAGCGAGTCACCCGTCAGCGACCCGGGTGCCGGCATGGCATTCTCAGGGCAGATGCCCCACTGCTGCATCACAGCCAGCACATCGTCGCACGAGCCGCCTTCCGAAATCTGGCTGTAGCCGTGCATCCGCACGTAGTGGGTAGCACAGTCCATGTAGTCCTTGTTCACCACGAACATCTCACACAGGTCGTAGGTCTTGCCCGTCTGGCGCAGTATCTCGCTCTCAAAGTAACCCAGCGTGGCGTATGCCCAGCATGTGCCGCTGCGGTACTGGTTCTTTACGCTCGTTATCGGAAGCTCTTTCACCGTCGTGAACGTCTTCGTTATTCCCGAGGGCTTCGCGTTTCTCTGCAGATGCTCCTGGGCCATTGCCGCCGTGGTCAGCAGCATCATGCCCGTCGTGGCAATAATAATCTGAAAGTACTTCATCGTGTTCATAATATTCCTTGTTTTCTGTTGCAAAAGTACAAAAATTTATTTGCAGTTCATGAATCTTTTGCCAACTTTTTTTCAAAAATAGAGCCTATGTGGACTAAGGATGACATGGTTTAGTGGGACACTTGATTACTTTGCCAATGTCAGATCTATTAAGAGCACTGCCGTTTCAGGTTCTTCTTTTGGAGCATCTTTAGGCTTCCATGCTACGACGTAGCGGACAGAAACAGAACGGACTTGATAGCCTTTTTCATTCCATGCAGATAGTTGGGCTTGCATGGATGTAGATAATTTGGCTACTGCTCTATGGGTAACAGACGCAAGGACATAGTTGTCCTCTAAAAGCAGACTGTCACCACTTGCCGTTGCCCGTATCGGTCAACTCGCCTCAGAAATGAGATTGTCAACGGGTGGTCAATCCATTGGTGGCAGTAATGGCCGCTCGGCCCAAAGGGACGCTTGCCCAAGCAAGAATGCTGACGAATTGACAAATTGGGATGGTACCAAGAAGAAAGGACTTGGGAGGTGAACAGTTTAAAACGTTGTTTGAAAGATGCGGTGTTAAGCCGCATCTTTTGCTGTAATAGGCTTAATAAACTCTAAAAAGCAAGCAAATATCATTCAGATTGAAGATTTTTCACTAACTTTACGCCCAAACAACAAATCTGAATGATATGCAAGACGTAAATCGCTTAAAAATTGTGCTAGTGGAGCAGAAGAAAACCAGTAAATGGTTATCAGAAGTATTGGGAGTAAATCCCTCCACTGTATCTAAGTGGTGTACTAATTCCTCACAGCCGGATATTGAGACTTTGGCTAAGATAGCAAAGCTATTGGATGTCGGTGTCGAGGAATTGTACAATAAGAAGTTTATGGAGTCAGTATAAGTTTTTGTTTGGCATAATACTAAATCTACAACATATGAATATATTTAGTGCTTTGGCAGTATATGCTCAGAATAGGTTAGGCAAACTTATGTATGATACTAACGGGAAAGCCTATTTGTATCAATCAGAGAACAAGGAGTTCACTGAAATTACGATTTATCCCCCCAAACATTTCTTGCCAGATTATCTATATAATCCAACAGGGAAAATCTTGAAAAAGCTACGCGAGTCTAACAAAGGTTTTATTGACCAAATTGAAGAATTATATCCCAATAAAACATTTAATCAAATAAAAGTATACAGCATCAAGAAAAGTGAGAATATTGTTGATGGTGTCAAAAAAACAATATTGAAATATGGCTTTATTAATGAGAGAGGGTATGCCATCACACATGCAATTTATGACCGTGTGTGTAATTTTGTTGATGGCAAAGCAGAGGTTTATCTTGATGGATATGCCAATATAATAGATACTAATGGACATCCCATTGTTGATGGGCAGCCATTGACTGAGGTCGAATTTGTATATAGAAATTATTATGGTCGATCACAACGGGGAGATTATCAGCATTTTTTACTATGCAACTCCAATGGAAAATATGGGGTCGTTAATATTTTCAGGTATTTATGTATTCCTTGTATTTATGACCATATATCATTCAAACCATCTAATGCTGATTATGTATCTTATATAGAATTGCAGAAGAATGGACTAAACTACACAGCCTTCATTGAAGGGAATTCCATTTGCAGTATAGTAGAACTAAAGGCCAAATCATTGGTTTTTATTGAGAGGTTTGTTATCATTGAAGAAGAATTTTCAGACCACGGGAAAACAGTTAATAAATTCGGCTTATTGAGCAGTGGTGGCACACGTCTGCTGGATAGCAAATATGATAAGTTAGAAATCTATCATCCGCATTTCATAATAGCCTCAATTGACGGATATAAACAATTAATCTTACCAAATGGTAAGGTGTTATTAGACAAGTGTGACAATATTCAATATGGCCATTCTCGTGATAACGAGAATGACAAAGAATATTATTACTTCTCTGTGAATGACAAGTATATCAATTTTTACTATGAGCAATCACAAGATGTGGGACCACTTTTTGCCGGAGAAAACGATAAGGAATATTTTACGTGTGACAAAGATTTCTTAAATAATTATTTTGCTATTGTAGTAGGTGATAAGACGAAGTTGGTCAATATCGATGGTGATGAAATAATGCCTCTAGTTATTCCCTCTAATTATAGGGTCATAACGAATACTTATAGTGAAGATATAGTGGGAGTCTCTAAAATTATTCAAAATGAATATTCTGACGGAACGCCATATTCAGAAACTTGCTATGGTTACATCAACGCTGAAGGCAAGTTGTTAGGTGATCTTATTTTTAACGGTATCGAAAAATTTAAAAATGGTGTTGCTAAAGCTTATTATGACTCGGCTAATAGCAGAACTTATTGTGAATTGGACAAACATGGGGAAATTATTTATGAACATACTGACTATGGAGATAGTGAGTCTATGGATAACACATGGGCTGATTTGATAGGTGATGCTTTTGAAGGGGATTCTGATGCATATTGGAATATAGATTAATTAAGATAACGGTAAGATTTTTTAAGAACTCTTATTAGGCTCTTGCCAAGATGTAAGTAATTGATTACTTTTGCAGAAAAACAAGAATATGGAAACAAAGAAATTTAATTTCATAATCAAGCATTTTGGCTGTTACACTACTATAGACGGCAAAAAGATGTTAACAAGTTTAGGGAATGCCGGTCGTGCTTCAGTTCATGATTTTTGGAATGTATTCTCTGGCGATGCTGAAATATATTTTGATTTTATTCCTACTGAAGACAAAAAGGAATTATCTTTGGTATTGGACGAAAGGATAAGAAAATATATAGAGCGTGAATATATTACGAAATCTGACATTATAATTAAGTAGATAGAAATTGAATATGAGATTATCGTCGTATAACATAAAGTGGTTGGTGATTTACTTACTTTACTGTCTAACTATATATCTAATTGGACAAGGGAACTTCTTTAATGATGACGTTAAGGATGCAGTATTCCAGTATTTAGCCATACCTTTGATAACGTACCTTTTCTTGCCATTTGTACTAAAACTAATAGGCAATTGGAAAATTGTGAAATGGATAGATGGTGCGATAGATTATACCTATAGAACCATCAAAGAACCAAGCGAACAACATGAGTTTATGGGTGGAACATCAGCATTACCTGATGATATATCTGCGAAGAAAAGCCATTGGACATGGAGGGTTCTAAATGTACTGCTATGGGTAGCCGTTATATGGGGAATACTCATATTAATCTATATAATCCCTGGGCTTGGTGTTCCTGTGGCCGCCTTGGCTGGATATATAGGTGTTAAAATGACAAAGAAAGATAGAAAGAAATGATCACAAAGTTGTCTGACATCTTGTGAACATAGAGTAAATAGAGATAATTATGGAGTTTTCAAAATATATAGTTCCAATTTACGCAGGTTCAACATTAATAGGATCTGGTGTCCTGCATAATTCGTTATTAGTTACAGCTGCTCATGTAGTTGATTTCTGTATACGTGGTAGAAACTTTGCTTTTCAATACAATTCAAAGGTATACATTTTAGGATGGAAAGACAAACTTTTTTTCGAATATGATGAGATTAAAAGGGGTACATATAGAGATATGGCTATCTTTAAAACAAAAATAGATATTAAAGGATTATCTTTTGAAAGTGAAGAACTTTACGACGGAGAGACAGCGTCTCTCTATGGATATTACGATAATAATGACGATAATCTTCTTATCAACCAATCCCGTGGAATTGTTAGACTAAAACCATTTTGGGATGAAAAAATGAAAATTAATATTGCGATCAACAAAAATTCTTTCTTATTAATGGACATATCTAAAGTTTACGAATGCAATAGCGGTTGTCCACTTCTTCTTAATGATAGAATTATTGGCATACTTTCGGGTGGTAACCAAGATTATAACTATTGCCGATTCATCTCATCTAGTCATATTATTGATATTTTATCCAACTTTATATTATAATTGGCATATGAACAACGATTCAACCACATCCCAAAATATTGAATATATATTTGGTGAAAAGCAGTTTATTGGGTATATAAAATTCTATAATAGTAACCAAGACTTTGGTTATCTATCCTCGAATAACTATGGTATGAATACGAATAGAAAATTCTGGTACAAATACCAGGACTTCTATATTGACAAGCATTCTTTTGACGATTCTGTCAGATTTAACCAACTTGTTGTTTTCAGACCCGCATATATAAATAATAAAACCAAGGCTATAAATATTATCCAATATCAAGTAGATAAGCATCGTGATATAGCAATTAACACTATCCTGTCTAACAATATCATTCACTTAAATGAGAGGCAGAATATAACTATTCCTGCTGGTCATAGTGGAGTACGTTATAGTTATGCAACTTTCCAAAGAGATATTGATTTGTTTTCATTATCAGGCATTAAAATATGTGAACTTCTAAAAAAATGCTGCGATACTTACAAAAACGATGGCAGTGTAGCACTACTTCTAAAAATAGAAAGTTTTATAACTGCCATTGGAGGAGATGACTTCTATTTTCAAAAACTCAAAACAAACTATCCTGATAAAGAAAAGGAGATTAATGAAATCAATAACTTGTTATCTATAGTTGATAGTATGACACTTAAAAAGATAAATGAAAAATATGCGTCAATCCGATCTATGCACGTTTGATACTGCATTATGAATTATAGGAATGACTCTCTAGTAAGTAAAAGAATAAGAAAGTTAAAGGAATATGGCAAACGAAATAGAGAAGAGGAATGAGGCTTTCCTTATTTATCAGGATGAAAACGGAATTGCTCGAGTCAATGTAAGATTTGAGGGCGAAGATGTGTGGCTACTTCAGGAGCAGATAATGGAGTTATTTGATGCTTCTCGACAGGACGTGAGCTACCACATTAATCAGATTTATGCAGAAAACGAGCAGGACCCAGAACGAACTCGCAAAAAATTTTTGTTAGTTCGCCAGGAAGGTAACAGGAGTGTGCGGAGCAGATAACAAGGGGGACAGGCACGGTGTGATAAAAGAAACAGAATAACATAATATAATTATGGAAAAGGTACGTAAGTTTGATGGAATTTGGAACGCAGAAAGAGTTCTTGGCAATATTCTTTGCTTTGCTAATGAAAAAGGTTTCATAAGCTATGAAGACAATAAACAAGACATTAGACGGCAAAGATTTTATGCTGCTTTTAGAGCTTATGGAAAGATTGAAGAATCTATGATTGAAGATTCTTTATTTGGAAATTCCCGGGTTATTGATCCTTTTTTATGGCTAAGCAAAACACGCTCTGAAAAGAAAATGGAGGAGCTACGTAGATTGCTGAAGGATAATTTGTCATATAGGACTATTAAGATGAAAGTAGATTCACCAGATTTTCTTGAAGGAAATTATGAAATAGTGTGTATTTTTCAAACTTTCCTAAATTATAGGATGGAACTACTTAAACTTGAAAGGATATGGTCTGGTGTATTGGAATGTAATATGCCTATAGGGATTGCTATCAATGCCACTACATTTCTTTATCGTAATCACATAACCCCTGCTTGTAAAATTATAGACAGAATTCTAGTTCTTCTGATGGGAGATGACTTTGACAAGTCTTTCACTGAAGAGGAACTGTTCCAATATGGTTATCCAGATGTGACAGATGAAGAATTGTATCAGATGGAATCAGAAATAGAATGGTAATTATAATATGGCAAACGAGATACTAATTATAGGAGTTGGTTCTGCTGGAGTAATCGCAGCGGATAAGATGAACTTGCCGAATAGCAAGAAGTTGTTTATAGACACAAGTTCTCAAACATTCAGAGAAGTGAAGTCTGAGGGTGACAAATTAGTGTTGCAGTGCAAAGATTATGGTGCATGTTCTGGCTTTTGTCGTTGCTACTTCCAACCAGGCTTTTGCAAGAAAGTTGCAGAAGATTACGAAGACGAGATAAGAGAATCTATTAAAAACGCATTTCTGGAAGACTAATATGAGTGTATTTGATTATTTTTGGAACATAGAAATGGATAAAGATGGAATCACTTTTTCTGATGCCATCGAGACATTGAAATTGGATTGTGACAGAGCCATGGAGTGTCTAAAACGTGCAGGACACCCTATTAATAATAATAATGAAATTCTAACCCTTGAACAGTTTGAGTCTTTAAAGAGAGAATACTGGGATGACATAATTTCAGAGCTTGAACAAAAAGCTGCTGAGGCAAAAGAAGAGAAAGAGGAAAACGATGCCCTACTTAAATGTATGAAATATTTGGCAGAGCATGGAATGCCAATAAAGGGAACCAACAATCATAAGGCTGAGTCAAAAAGTGTATTGAAAGATAGACTTTCCGAGATAGCCAAAAGCCCTACAGAATATCTGATGTTTGATGGCGCTATGTGCTATTCAACGCGATTTCCACATGTTGAAGTCACTATTGAGCATAAATGTCCGACATGTGGAACAACATACAAATACAAGGATTTGGGATTTGACGACAAGACGAAAACAGACAGATACATTGTTGAGGATAGAAAAGTAGATCATTATGCTGATGAAATCAAGGCATTAGGCTATGATGTGTTTGTAGAGCACATGTGTCAAAACTGCTATGAAAAGAAATATGGGAAAAAGGAACACAGTGTATCAGTTAATGTCCTAAACTTCAGACATCTTGATGATCCTAAAATCCGCAGATAATTTTTCGAGTGTCAGATTTAGCCCTTGCTTGTGACGATTGTGTCTGACTCTAGGCTTAGAAACGCTTGACATGACTTGTATGCAGACACCTTCCCCTTACCCCGTA
>Ga0256404_1001574_pt1 | contig 54341 bp, 72 predicted proteins | sample RumenRJG_01DNA_FD_185990 | JGI IMG/M metagenome (GOLD analysis project Ga0256404, IMG submission 185990) | Bovine rumen microbial communities from Lethbridge, Alberta, Canada - RJG_01 | ecosystem: Host-associated > Mammals > Digestive system > Stomach > Rumen | place: Canada: Alberta | collected... | reverse complement strand
TGTTTACACTTTTATTCTTGACGAAGAAACAGGTGACGAAACAACAGAAACTTGTTTTTATGACGATATAAATGACGAAGAAATATACGAACAAGAAGTTTACGCTTGGAAAGAAATTGTACTTCCAAAGGAGGTAAAAGATGTTATTTGACAAATCAAAGGTTTTCACCGCATTAAATGCAGATGAATTGAAAGTGGGAAGCAAAGGTTATTTTACTGATAACATCGAGTCGTTAGAATCAGTAGTTCAGTCAGAAGACTATTTAGCTTTTGGAGAACTTGAAAAAATCCAAAAACCAAATATGTCTTGTAGATTCAGAATGAAAGAATCAAACACAAGCTTCAATCTTTTCTACCTTGTTGAGGAATCTGAAGAAAAGAAGTTTCGTCCTTACAGTAATCCAGAGGAGATGATAGAGGATTTCAAGAAACGGTACAACGCTTATGGTGGCTGGAGTGGAAAAGACAATCCTATGTACAATCCGATGATTTGGATAAAATCCAAGACTACAGGATTTCGTCATTTGGTAACAGATTATGGCTGTGGCGATGGCAGTCCTTGTAATAAGAGCTGTATTTGGATTGGTTCGTTTTCCCTTGTGTTTAAGGAACTGTTTGATAAGTACACTTACCTTGACGGTACGCCTTGTGGAATTGAGGAGGAATGATATATGGTAGCTTTCATAATTTTTGTTTTGATGTAAACTTTTACTGAAAATCATGCAGAAATGCACGATTTTTTATTGACTTTTAATTAAACTAAGTGTAATATAATAAGAGAGGTTAAATTATGGAATTGAGAAAGTTAGTAGCAATATTGCAAGACGTGGCACACAGTGGATATGGAGACAGTGAAGTACTCTTCCGTACAAGTGAAGAAGATTGCCTGGGAGAAAAAATAGAAGTTAAAGCTTCACACAATGGCGAAGAAGGTGTCGTGGAGGTATGGTTAACATGAAATATGAAGAATGTAAGACAGAACAGGCTTTCAAGTATGAATGGATAAAACGTCATAAAGGAGACTACTTAAAACTCTTCTGTATTGAGACAGAGGAAACAGTAAAAGGTTTTCCTGACGTTCTTGGAATTAAAGAAGTTCCAGTACTTGATGATAAGCTGAATGAAATATGTAAAGTACAGCACCCTGTATTTTATGAGTTTAAGTTTGCACGAAAAGGGAGAATTAAGTTCCAGCCGACACAGCCAGCTTTCTACAAAGCAAACAAAGAACTTGATATTCGTGTGATTGCTCTCAGCGAGTATAGAGGACAGTTTTACCTACATGGATTTAAGGTACAGGAACTTTTCAGGGAAGGAAGCATGTACAAAATGGACGGTATGAACCAGGTTGACTTAAATCCTATGAGTGAGCTTTTGGTTGGTGGAGGTGAAGTACAATGAAAGCTCTTATTGTATCATTAGAATCGTTTCAGAAAGGGATTATCCCAGAGGAAGTAAGAAAATATATTCTTGCCAATAATGGCAACATATTCACAATCCTGGACGAAAGTTCAAAAATAAAAACAAACAATCCATGTAAGGAATCAAAGAAGAGTAAACGTACACAGGCTATTCTGAAGCTGAATAAGATAGGACAGCGATGTATTCTCACTGGAACTTTCATGTCAAAATCTCCAGTTAATGCTTACGACCAGATGAACTTTCTCTGTCCTGACTTCTTCTCTGAATCTATGTACGCTTTTGCTGAACATTATGAAATCAGACGTGCTCTTCCTTCTGTTCGTGGAGCAAGGATAACAATTACCCAGAAAGACTATGAAACAATCCGTAAACGCTTAGTACGATACAAGGATAACCCTTCAGCTTTATCTGGAGCTATGGATTCAATCCATTCTTTTTATGGAATCAGCAAGGAAGACTGTATTCACATCTTGAAGAATCCAGAGTACTCACCACATAAAAATATGGACGAGCTTTGGCAACGCATTGGAGACACTTGCATGAAAGTAGACAGAAAGACTTCTACTGACCTTCCGCCAAAAGTGTATAAGACTTATGATATTACCCTGACAAAGGAGCAGATGAAACTTTATTTACAGCTTCAGAATCAGTACTGTACTGATAACATCGTTGTAGACAACGGCTTGAAATTATATCTTCGTTTCCAGGACGTTTGTAACGGCTATGAACCGATAGACCATGGAGATACCATTGATGAAAATGGAAAGGTTAGACATAATATTGAGCTTAAACCGCTTGCAGATAACCCAAAGCTGGATATGCTGGAAGAAGTAATTGATGATATTGGAGATAAGCAAGTTGTAGTATGGTGTAGCCGTACTAAGCTTTTGTATGATGCTGAAGCACACATGAAAGAGCTGGGATATACTACAGCAATATATGACGGAAAGATTGATAAAAAGCTTCGTGAAGAAGGTTATCAAAGTTTCTCAGAAGGAAAAACACAGCTTATATTTGTCAACCAGGCTTCTGGAGCATATGGTCTTGACGGTCTTAAAGAAGCTGACTACGCAGTTTACCTCTGTAACTCATACTCTGTTGAACAGAGAGCACAGAGCGAGAACCGCATTTATCGTGGTGAGATTACCAGAAGCAAATACATCATTGATCTTACTTGTAAGGGAACTTGTGAAGACAGGGTTACAGAAGCTCTTAAACAAGGAAAAGAGCTTTTAGATATGGGCACTACAGATGTAGAATTATTCAAATATTATGGAGACTGATATGATTTTATGTTTGTGTATAATAATATTTATAATCGGCTGTTGCATGGAAGCTTCTGGAAAAGACTGGGAACGTTCAGAACGTAATAAAGAACGCAGACACCAGGAGCTTATGAAAGCACAGAAAAGACGTAAGACTATCACAAGGCGAAGGGTTTTACGTGACGAGAGAGGAAGGTTTGTTGCTGAAGAAGTGACAGTAGAAGGAGACATAGATGGCTAAAGTAAAATGGAAAACATCAGGTCTCGTGGAATACGCTAAAGACCATACAATAAAAGAATGTGCCGATGAATATAGCTGTAACTACATTGCTATGCAACATTATTTACTAAGGCACAATATTAAATATAAAACAGCTCCTAAAGGAGCATCGCATTATTTGTATAAACATGGTGCAACAAAAACAAGATTGTATCGTATCTGGACTTATATGAGAAGGAGATGCAATGACCCTAGAGATAAAGATTTTGACTCTTATGGAGCAAGAGGAATAAAAGTATGTGAACCTTGGAATAAAAGTTACATTACATTCAGTAGCTGGGCATTAAGTCATGGTTACATGGAAAATCTAACTTTAGATAGAAAAGATAACAATAAAGGTTATTCACCTGATAACTGTAGGTGGATAACTTGCAAAGAGCAAAACAATAATCGAAGGTCAAACAGATTGATTACTTATGAAGGTGTTACAATGACTGTAGCACAATGGGCTGAAAAGCTTGGCATGGAACGACATGCACTACTTTACAGACTTAATAATTGGTCTGTTGAAGAAGCCTTCAAAAAATCATTACAAAGGAGGTAACTATATGAGAGCAAAAAAATTGTGGGCACATCAGGCTTATGCTATTGAGCACTACAAAGACCGACCTTATTTCGGCTTGCTCTTTGACTGACATGGGCATGGGCAAAACTCTCACAGCAACACGTATTGCAGAAGAAAAAGAAAAGCCTGTTTTAATAATTGCCCCGAACGCTTTGTGTCAGCAATGGAAAGACGAGCTGACAGATAAAAGTGACAACCGCATTACAACAAAAGACTGGAATGTGCTACTCTGTACGAGTAAAACGAAAAATACTGTTAAGTTCAAAGAAGCTCTTGACGAGCTTTGCTTTGAGTAGGATTGATTATGCTTGAAGAAAAGATTTCTGAACACTTAGGTAAACCTTACATATACCTGAAAGACAAGAAAAAGTTTCTCTGTCAGAATGGAGTTCTTTTTACTCTCGATGAATACAAAAACGGTATAGACATCAATAAAGAATATGAAAGAAGATTAAGGGAGGACACACTTTATGATTACATTTATGCAAAGAATACGGGTATTCTTAGAAAAAAGAGAGGTACAAAATATTCAGGATCAGATACATCTTCTGAAAGTACAAATAGACTTCCTGAAGTTTCATCGGTTGATGTACAACCAGAAAACACAGCAAAAGATGTGGACAGATGTGATACAAATAGAAGCAATGAAGTGGAGAGGGCTGTCAGACTGGACACAGATAGAGACATCGGGAATGTTATACATAAAACAATTACAACTGAAATTGCTAGAGAAAAAACTCAAACAGCGATATGGTTTATAGTTATTCTTCTTGCATTTACTTCCTTGATAAGCGGATATATTTCAACACTCCATACAGCAACATACCTCTATGATTATGTTGATATGATTTCAGCGTGGCTTATGAGTTCTTCTGTTACAGCATACAACGCAACAGCTTTTGAAGTGTCTGTAATATTTAAGAGCAAGAAAAGATACGGACTTACTTTTGTTTTCATTACACTCTGGGGTATGGTAACACTCTTCTCTATGGCTACAACAGTTTCAGTATTCTATGACAGATTCAACTTTACTGAAACTCAGATAGCCCTGGAAAACAAGCAGTCTGATTCAAATAAGCTGGCTCTTGAATTGCTTCGTACTAAGGAAAAAGACATTAGAGAAGCTATTGAGTTCAAGAAGAAAGATATAGAGTACCGACAGGAAAAAGATTATGCTACTACAGCAGTAAGAACTGAACTGAACGATTTACAGACTAAGCTCCAGGAAAATCTTACTGAACAGGAAAAACTTCTCAAAGAGACACCAGAGATTACCGAAAAGGTAACAAAAAGAAAGGAAAGCCTTTTCAGTTTCTTAGGTAGACTTATGCACCTGGAAGGTGGAATCCTGGAGTTCATCATGTCAACTCTGTCAGCAATCTTTGTAAATCTTATCGCTCCTCTGTCTCTGACAGCTGTAACGGAACTTTTGAAAAATAATAAACAGACATTGACTAAATAAAATAGGCATAGTATAATTCAACTATTGAAGGAGTAAATTATGAAGACCATACAGAACGTAGATAAAATTACAATCAAAGTTTCAGACAATGAACTGATTGGTGGAAAGTGGCTCAATTATCAGCTCTTATCAAAGAAGCTGGGTGAGATTGAAAAGAACAACAATATGGGGTATAAAAGCTTGCGTAACAAGCTTTATAACTCTTCAGCTTGTTCTAAATATAATACAGCTGAAATAGCCGGGCTTAAATGTATTGACGTTGACAATCCTATGAAAGCTACAGCTTCACTTGTATTGGTTTTTGAGAGGACTTGAATGTTAAATAAATTGATTAAAGCAGTTTCTTATTTCCTTGTACATCTGGTTGTAGCAGTAGAGCTTTATTTACTTGCTCTGCTTATTACAAGTCCATTATTCAACCTGGTAATCGGTATTATGGATTTATTAAATAAAGTTCCAGCACATCTTCTTGGAAAGTATCTTGTACTTTGGGCTTTGGTAAGTGTTGCAGTATGGCTTGTGCTTTTCATTTATGAAGAAATTAAAACATATGATCTCAGAACAGATTTCAAAAGAAAACATAAATAAAAGTAAGAGGGAGCTTTAAGCTCCCTCTTTTTATAAGAAAATGAACACAACCATTAAGACAGCAAAAATAACAGTAGATGTGCTAGTTACTGTTGCTACTGTTTTCAGGCTCTCCTGTTTCTTCTCTGCTTCGTTTAATTGCATTTCGTAAGATGTCTTCTGCTCGTTGTAGATGTTCTTCACATCGTTCAATTGTGCTTCGGCACTCAGCAATTTCTCCTGAAGCACTTTCAAGTCCTTCTTTGATTCTTGAATCTCGCTCAGCATTTGCTGTGCTTCCTCGTCCGTCAGCTTTATCTCTGCGTAACAAGAAAAGCAAAATGGTGAAAAGGATAACAGAGAGAACAGCACCAATGACACTAAGCACTGTTTTAATCTTCGATAGCACAATTTAACCTTCCTTTAATCACCCTTAGCCTTCGTTATTCCTAACAAACCTGAGCCAAAGCCCAGCATAGCCATTACAATTCCTTCATCTTTACTTAAAAAGAATCCAGCAAGACCACAACCTATTACTATAAATCCTACAACTTTTGCTAAATCAAAATCCCAGTCCTTGTCTGAAAACAAGGAAGTAAACCAGTTCTTTTTCTTTTCTTTTTCTTCTGCCATATTAGTTACCACCCATTCGACTTAATTTAATGCAAAAAGCAATGAAGTCTGGTATCTTTACCAGTATCATGCTTCCTACAGAAGTACAGATGTAAGCCATTACTGTCTTCCACCGCTTCGCATCTTTCTTTTCATCTGCATGTTTCAGTGTATCTACGTCACCCACGAGACTGTTCTGGACACTCTGAATACTGTTAAGTTTTGTCATAACCTTTGCTTCCAGTTCTTTCAGATCTCTTTTGCAGTCAGAGCGGACATCTGCAATATCTTTTGCTGTATTTTCTTTTTCAACTTTTTGCGCTTCCTTGAAGTTAGTCATATCAGTCTTTATAGAAGATACATCGGCTTTAATGCCCATGAGTAATTCAATGATGTTAATTTTCTCTGTCTGCTCACCCATGATGTACTTCCTTATTCAGTTTTGAATACTGCCTTGTAAATACGGGCTGATTCACCTTCAGCAAGTGGATTTACAGCAGTCTGAAGAAGTTCATTGTCAGATATAGACTGACCATTTACTTCCCAATGGTCAAAAGTAAATCCTTCTTTTGCTACAGCAAGGAACTCTGTTTCTGTATTGGCTTCTGAGCTTCCAGCTGTAGGGAAAGCAATACAGCCAGCAGTAGAAGCTTCAGCTGGCTCTACAGCAGTAGTCCATGCTACATCTGCAAGACGGAATGTTGCTATGAATACAGCAGTGTCTACACCAGAAGCAAGGGCTGGCATAGTGAAATTGATTGTTTCTTCATTACTGATTTCAACTCCGTTAAGTTTCCATGAAACAAACTCGTAGTTACGGGCTGGAATTGCCTGGAACTGTAAGGTGTCTCCAACATGGATTTTTCCTGAAGCTGGGGTAGCGATAGAACCACCACCATTTTCTGCAACGACAGCTGTGAAAATAACCTCTCCTGGTTCATCCTCAACAAGAGTTCTAATTCCTTTCTTTACAAGGAAAGTCTGGGTAACAGATGATTCAGTTTCTGGGATTTCCATATTCTCCAGAGCCTGAACAAGGTCAAGTGCATTGATGTCCTCAATGCTTCCGTTTTCGTGTGTAATTCTGTATGCGTTAAACACTTTAGTCTGCATAAGTTTCTCCTTAATTTTCAAAATAAAATCTCATAGTATCTAATTTTCCATTTTTAACTGTGTTTGAAACGCCAAAGCTGTCAAAGATTACTTCTTTAGACTTGTTGAGCTGTACAAAATGTCCGAACTTGAATGTGTAATGACCAAAAACTACAGCTACGTTTGAAGGTATTTTTTCATCAGCTTTGTGATGAATATTATCATATCTTACAGAGAGAGCAAAGAACTCATTAGCAAGAGCTGTATGATTCTGTATCTCAGCTTCTCCTGAATCATCATAGTCTCCATCATGGTTTTTATCACCAGAGATATAGCCTTTCTTCTCTGCTTCCTGCCATATCTTGTTAAGAGCCTTACGCCCGTTACTTCCTTCAAAAATCAAAGGTGAAGCATTTGCAAAACAGAGGAAAAGACAGCCGTATTTCTGTATTACTGGAAGAAGTTCCTTATCGGATTGTTTAATTCCTTTGAGCATAAAAATACCTCTTTGCTTATAAAGGAATTATAAAACAAGGAGGTCTTTTTTGCAAGTTTAATTCATTAAGTACTAAACAATTTTTACTTCTTAACGACTTTAAGAACTTCTTCAGGTGTAGGGAAATCTACAAAAGCAGGACTTGCTCCCAAAGGTCTGAAATAAGGCTGTGAATTCATAACATTCTTAGCACAGATGTTTTTGTTGCAAGCATAACCAAAATGTTCAGGGCGAGTTTCTCCCCAGATAACAGTCACATCTTTGCATACACCTGTAGCAAGGTGCTGTAAAGAAGAGTCAGTACAAACAACTTTGTCTGCGTGTTTACACAGTTCATGGAACACAAGGTAAGGTGCCTGAACTTTGTCTGCCCCTTCATAAGAAGGTTCATTAGGCAAAGCAAAATGCAGAATACGATGTTCTGGATATGCCTTTTTGAGAAGGTCAACAAGTTCCTGCCCACGGTAGTAGTTGCGTTTAAGACCTTCATTATGATCATTGTACGGAATGAGCTTTCCGTCTTTATCAAGCTGTGGAGCAAGAGGTGACTGCCCTCCGCACAACTGAATAAGAATAAACTTCTGTCCGTTCAACTGTTTCAGAAGTTCTTCTGTCTGTGTTTTAACCAAAGGAAGTTCTGTGTACCTTGAGATTTGTGGAACCATGTCCATTGCTTTTTCTGACAGAGTAATTCCAAGTTCTTCTGCCCAAGCATCAAACAAGTGTACCTGTTTTTTAATGAACTTCTGGTTTGTGTAAGGTTCTTTCCAAAGAACATCACAATCGTCAGAAAGACACAACTGCTGATATAAAGTAGACACCTGACCCATAGGGAAAGCATCTGTAACGTAAGGACAAGCCTTAAAGACATCAAAGTAAGGTGAGAGGACATAAATCTTCTCATACTTCTTTGCAAGTTCTTTCAGCATAGCCGTGAACATTACGTTCTTGCCTAATCCGCCTTCAACTGTAACGACACATTTTTTTGCCATTCTCCTTTCCTCCAAATAATTGAATATATGCTCAGTATACAATACTGAGCATATATTGTCAATTAGGCTATTTGCGTAAGACTTGTACAGTGACACCAATAAAGATGATTACAACAAGTGAACAGGTAATTATTACAATTGGTATCTATATCTGCAGAGCCAAAAGCAAAATCATAATTTTTTTCCAAGTCTGTTATACCTGCTCCAACTATTGTTATATGATGTTTGTTAGTATTAGCACAACCACTGTGCATACCTAAGAAGGTATTATAACAGCCTATAGTATTATTACGACCACTATATATACCTAAGAAGGTATTGCAACTACCTGTAGTATTATTACGACCACTACCATCGCCTAAGAATGTATTGCAACTACCTGTAGTATTACCACAACCACTGAACATACCTAAGAATGTATTGAAACAACCTGTAGTATTATAATAGCCACTGCTCGTACCTAAGAATGTATTGCCACAACCTGTAGTATTACAGAAGCCACTGCCCGTACCTAAGAATGTATTGCAACAACCTGTAGTATTACAGTAGCCACTGCACGTACCTAAGAATGTATTGCCATAACCTGTAGTATTACAGAAGCCACTGTTCGTACCTAAGAATGTATTGCCATAACCTGTAGTATTGCACAAACCACTGCGCATACCTAAGAATGTATTGCAACAACCTGTAGTATTACCACAACCACTGCACGTACCTACGAATGTATTGCAACAACCTGTAGTATTGCACAAACCACTGTCAAAGCCTATAAAAACAACTTCATTACTTTTATTATTTACACCAGCTTTACTTCCGATAAGTACTGTATTTGATACAACACAAGAGCAACTAGCACACATAGCATTTTTACCGATTACAACATTATTAGAAGAGTTTCCTGCTATTCCTTGTGCTGTGTTATTACCGATAAGAACATTGCTACAGCCTGTAGTGATTGCCCAACCTGTGTTTATACCAAGACCAAAGTTCTCACAGCCTGTAGTAAGACCACATAATGCTCTTGCTCCGATTGCTGTGTTGTAAAGACCTGTAGTAAGGCTTGCAAGGGCACTTGCTCCAATTGCTGTATGGTCAGAACCTGTTGTAGAATGAGAAAGAGCATTGTAACCAATGGCGGTAACATTACTTCCAGTAGTTACGGCACAGCCTGCGTTCATTCCGATTGCTGTATTTTGTGAGCCACTGTTAAGACAGCGAAGAGTATTTGCTCCGATTGCCATGTTATAGTTTGAACTACTGTTTGAAGCACCATACAAAGCATAAACACCAATGGCAACATTATAGTCACCATAATGGCTTGCTCCAGACTGTGTTCCGATAGAAACACCATAATTTCCAAGTGCCCTTGCTGTGTAACCAATAGCTACTGTTTGTATATAAGAAGAAGCATATGAGCCTGCATTTGCACCAATAGAAACTGACTGACTTCCTGAGTTTGAACTTGAACCAATAGAAACAGCACAACTTCCAACACAAGAATTTGCCCCTGCCCTAAAGTAACTTTCGTTACACAAAGCGTACTCACTTCCGCCACTGACATTTACCCAATCAGTGCCGTTGTACATAATTCTTCCATTGACTAAGTAGTGCTCATAGCCTGCAACAGGGGTAGCAGAACTTTGTCCTGTTGCAGAGTCAAACCAACCTTCTGTAGTTACGATATATGTGTCACCGAGAGTTCCTGTTCCACTGATAAGGCTTCCTGTACTTCCATTGTTTCCTGTCCAAACATTAGTTGAAGCGTTCCAGGTACCTTTTATTTCTACAGCAGATTCAGGAAGTTGAGAGTAAGGCAGTCTTCCGTTTTCGTCAAGGGTTGCAATACCATTTGCTGTTCCTAAACTGCTGAGCATTGAGGAAATAAAGGTAAGAAAGTTGTCATGTACTTTGTTAAGGTTGTAAGAAACACGACCAAAAATATGATTGACAAGCATACGGGTAATGGAACTTGCCTTACTTCTGTAACCTTTTGTTACAACTGTATCATTTATTTTTACAATCGAAGCATCTGCTACAGGAATATTGTTTCCGCAACAAACATCATAGTTATATACACCGTTTACATCATTACAATTATACGCATTTTGTGTGTATGAAAAGTTAATAACTTTATTATTAACTAAACCTTCTTCAAGGTTTTTAAGGTTAGTTAAATCAGTATTGATTGCCATTTATTTCCTCCTACTCCTCAGAAACAATTATCTGAGGGAACTTTATACTGATAATGTAAAGCAAAAGAGATAATCTCTGTTGCTTATGATCTATGCCTACCTCATTATCAAAAGTATAAAACATATAAAACTTATTATCCACTGTCTGTATGCTGTTTATTTTAACAAGTCCATCAGGACACAGTATAGAAATAAGACGGCACAAAGACTGTAAACTTTCTCCATTATACCTTATGTACTGCATAGCCTTAAAGAGTTCAACGAAAAGTTTCTTTTCAGGTGTTTCAAAAGTAAGTTCTGCTTCTGAAAGAAAAAGAAACTGATTGCCGTAAAACTCTGTGTATGCTACACCAGCAGGAGGTGTTGAACTTACAGCACTGTCTTTCACAAAACCTTCTTCGTCGAGAACATCTGTTTCTTCAGAAGAAATATAACCTTCTATAGCATCGTCATTTCCTGCCAAAGAAGAGCGTAATTTAGTAGTAGCATAGTTATTTATATCTCCTGCTTCTTCTCTTTTAGAAAAGTCAAACTTTTCTTCTTCAGAATTGTACAGACCGCTTTCACTTATTTCTTCATTTTGAGCATTTAACTCACCTTCCGTCATTCTTAAAGATGATCTACTTTCTGTTATAGTAATACGAGGAAGAAAAATCCCTGCAAACTTACCGAGACCCTGTAAGTCTTTATTGTCAATCTTATCATGCTCAAACTGCATACTGCTTCTTTCTCCGAAGAAGTTATGAATGTAAAAAGTATATTCATTACAGGACTGATTTATGTTATTGATATAATAACCGTTAAGTTCACCTCTTAACCAACGAAATAAAGCCTTAGACATATTTTATACCTCTGATGCTTCAGCATCTACATTTTCAAGATAAACAAGGCAAGAAGGCGGAACAGCAATATAATCTACTGCTTCATTGTTATACTTTAAGTCTACAGAAAGCAACGTAAGACCAGCAATATCAAGTGCTTCAATAGTGTTGTAAATATCTGCTTCACGAATGAAATCAATATGCAACTGACTTCTGTAGTCTTTCAGAAGAACAGAAGTAATCTGTTCTCTAGCACTAGAAGCACTTAAGAAGTTAGTATCTACAATGTATCTTACATCTACATCAAAGTTTACTTTCTTAAAGTAGTTTACTATAATTTCACAACCACCATTTGCAAAGACTTCATTTACATAAGTCAATGTTTCATGCGTAGTTGTACTGTCTTCCTGTGTCTGATAAAAAGAGTATTTTGCTACTACTTCTGCAATCTCGTTTCTTATATCTCCGCTACAGTAGATAAACATTTTGTAAGGAGATAAAGATGCTCCGTCTACATCAATAGCATCATCAGTAGGATTGTATTTAACTTTACAGTCAAAGATATAAGGAAGATTTTTTATTTCTGTTTCCAACTCAACAAGAGTATTCTGCCTGTCTGTTGTATTTAAAATACGCTTTCTGAAGTCTATATCGCTTTCTTCTTCTGTGCCAAGAAGTGAAGCATTATCATCACAAGAAAAAGATAAATCACTGCTTATTACTACATCAGCAGTTACAGATGCTTTAATATCAGACTGTTCTGTAATAGCATAAGAGCCTATTGAATCAGACATAAAAATCAAAGACAATGTATTGAGGGCACTGATTTCTGTATCAGAAAGTACTGTGCCTATGAAAGATACATCATCGTCATACTTGTATGTATAAGTTCCTGCAAGCAGTGTTACACTTTTATTACTTGTATTTGTTATGTTTATCAAAAGACCTGTAGCACTTCCTTTAAGTCTTTCTGTTCCTACAAGGTCTGCTACTGACTGCAAATCTTCTTCTGAACAGCTTGCAGGGTCAAACTTATTACTCAGTTCAACACAGACATTGTTAATAATCTCAAATCCCTTAGATATAGCTTTAAATATTAAGTAAAGGATATTTGTATTTGTTCGTGCTATTTTCTTTGGAGAGATTAAAGTGTCAAAATCATCACATATTTTAGTCAGGATTTCATCAAAAGTTAATATCTGCATTATGCTACCTCTTGCAAAGTATAAGTGAGATAAGAACGACCCTCACTGTCTGTAACTGTATCAAAAATAACAACAATGGAGGTTGTTGTCTGTTCAATAGCTGATTGTATATCTTCCATAAGCTGTATAACGTTTACTTCTCCAAGAAGAGTTTCGCTCCATTGTATACCGTCTTCTTTATCTAAAGGATCAAGACCTTTCTGCTTTATGGTAGCAATAGCACATTCTTGTTCAAGCAAATCTTTAGAACCGTCTTCAAGCTCAACAGCACCAGTAATTATCTCTTCTCCTGTGTCAGGATTAGTCACTATATCAGGAATTATATCAATTACATCAGGTACATAAACATATTCTGTGCCTGAAGGCTGTCGAACTTCTTCCTTTTTATATACCTTAACGTCCATAGCTAGATTATACTCCGTAACTTTAGAGAAATCAAGTTAAGAAATAGAGCCTGAGCCAGAAGAACCTTCTATGTTTCCTTCACCACTTGTACTTATCCTTCCAGATGTCCAGAAGTTATTTAACTGTGTAGCAAGCTCTTTAGCGAACTCAAGGTTTCCATTATAGTCATCTTCTCCAGCATGTGTATACATGTTGGAAAATAATATTTTTAATGCTTGCACCATTGCTGTAGAATTACAAGAAATACTTCCAGTTGCACTTCCACCATATGGAGTTATTGACGGAGAAGGGGAAGGTGGTGTAAGCGTTCCAGTAACAGTAGTAGTTACAGTTCCTTCATCTGCCATTTTCTTAAATGCTTTTCCAAGTTCTTCTGCAAGATAATTACTTCCTCCAGAAGACATGTTATTCATTTCTTCACAAGCGTCTTTAATGATTTTTGCACAGTTTGTGGCTGTAACAGAAAGAGTTCCAGTTCCTCCACCAGAAAAAGCTCCACCTGGAACTGTACCTTCATCTGTTGTAGATACTTGTCCAGTTCTTACAAAAGCAACAACTGCATTTGCCAGACCGTTGGCAAAGTCATCATTTGTTGCATTACTTCCCATGTTATTAAAGACAGTCAGAATATCTGTCTGTAAAGTTGATTTAGAAAATGCCATATACTCACCTTACTTAAAAAGCATATCAAGCTTTTCTGTCTTCCATTTTTTAATTAAGCTTTGTGTTGCTGGTGAAGTCTTCTGTGTTGCTGGTGAACCCACTGTAACAAGATTGTTAAGTTCTGTAGCAAGTCCGTCTATTACAGCTTTAAGGTCTGTGCTGTTGTTTTTAATTGTATATTTGCCTTCTGTTTCTATGGTAACGTCACCGTTTGTATCAATCTTTGTTTTTGTCTTATTGTTTTCAATGGTCACTTCTCCAGACTTAAACTGAATGAAGTTTTTATGATCATTCTTTTTGTACTGATTCATTAAAACAGCAAGACCAGAGAGAAGGTTATATCCAGAAGCATTTTGATCAATGATTGCTTCTGTTTTTTTCGTAGAAAACATTTCACTATCAAACTTATCAGGGAAAAATACCAGGACTTTATCTCCCTTTTCTGGAACAATGTCTATTGTAATTGCATTGGAAGCAAAATTAACAAGAACACATGTAATTACTTTTATATCTTTAGTTGATTTTGCAACAGAAAGTTCAACTGTAACAATCCCTGAAGCTGGTACATCTTTTACAATACCATAACTGATAATACAAGTTCTACCAATCATAGACTGTATGGCTGTACGTATGGTCGATGTTTGTGCAAGATTAAGTCTTTTACTATTACTCATAAATCGCTCCCTATGAACTTGCTGGTGGATTAGAAATACAGTATATTTCCATAATATTATCATCTTCTGTAGTTGAAAAAGTTACAGTGATACTCACAGCTGTAAATGAGTTTCTATCTTTCGTACTATTAGCGTAGTAACTTACTTTAGAACTTAGTGTGTATCGGCTCTTAAACTTTACTTCCTGGAAAGGCTCTATAAAAGAAAAGAACGGGCATGTAATCAGAGCAGTTCCATTTATATTTATATTATAAATTGCAGGAAGCTCATTCTTATAAACCTTATTGAATACAGAATCTTTATTATACTTCTGTAACTGTTTCATTAAAGAAGGTATATCCTGTGCTTCTTCTTTTGTGAAAAGAATAATATTTCCAGTATTAAGCTTTTTATAGTCGAGTCCTTCAGGAACAAGTTTTTGCATGAGCTTTGTCATAGCATTATCAAGTGTATCACCTTCATCAAGATAAACCTTTACATCAACTTCATTTTCTTCTGAATCTTTAAGCTTTTTAATATGAATCTTATCAACTCCGTCAGAGGTATATACGAGTACACCATAATTATCAGCATTAAATTTAGAGAGAATCTTATCTGTAGGAATTGTTTCTATCATGTCTGTAGCTTGCAGACCCTGGTTATCTTTAGGGTTAACAGGATTACGCAAAAATCTCCTCGTGATATGATTATAGAAAATCTTGCTTAAATCACTTTGCTTAGGATCTGGTGTACCAAATGTTTCAAGAAGCCCTGAGCTTGTGATTTCATCAAAGGTCTTTACACTCTGAGTGTCAACTGGTGCTGTTAAGGTAGAACCAACATAACCATGAATATGCAGAGTAAAATCTGGAGCAAGTTTATCTGTAGTTACATATTCAACTTCAGTAAGTGTTATTTTGTCTGCACCAAACATAGGTTCAAACTTAAACAGGTCATTAAGAGTATTATGTGGCATATTCTTAAATTGACCCCAATATCCAAGCATAAGCTCTACACCAACAAGGTCATAGTCTGTCTTGTTAAATGTAGCCATTGCTTCACCTTTAGAAGTAAATATAATAAAGTTAGATACAAAAATATCCAGAGAAACCAGTGTGTCTTTCGCCAAACGTTTATACTGTACTTTGATTGAAGGTTTATAAGCACATTTTCTTATGTAATACTGATTACTTATAAATTGACCAGTACGAAACACGTTTGTTATTTCTTGTTTTGGAAACACGGCTTCATAGTCACTTCTTATAATGAAAGCATCTGCTTCCTGACCTAAAGAAACACCTTTTACTGGTCTTTTTACAATCAATTTAAGATTGACTATCTTGTCGAATAAATCATCTTTAGTCAGAGAAAGTTTGTTTTTATCTGGAAGAAAATTGCTACTCATATACTTCTATCGTGCAAAATCTCATATTCTCAGATGTCAGCACTTTTCCCTCGTATTCAGGATAATCTGTTTTTATAATGAGAATATCATTACCAAGACCAATAGCACAAGGGCAACGCATATACTCTTCATTCCCGTCTTCATCAAATGAAGTAATCTGAAGATTAACCCTGTCAATTTTTACTGTAGAGTCATCAGTAGCAATAGCTTCATCAATCTTGTTCAAAGTCAATACACTTCCATTAGGAAGGTCTACATTAAAAAAATCATTCTCAAAAATAACTTCACTAAGTTCAATAAGCATTACATACCTTCCTTGCCATTAAGAACAGCTTTTACAGCTTCTCCAGAAACTTTAAGTATTGGATTAACCCAGTTAGCAGTCTTAATACCAGTCTTTCTAAATGTCATAATTGGCATTTCCTGAACAGTAATGGAAGCTTCATAAACACCGTCTTCTGTTGGCTCTTTTGAAACATCTATGCTCACAATAGAAACATATTTATATTTCCAGCCGTTCCATAATTTTAGCTTAAGGATTGAACGGTTCTTCCACATTGCTTCTAAAGAGTTTTTATTATAGTCTGGTGTAGAAATAACACTAGACATAAAGTTACTGATACTCGAATAGTCAGCAACCATAAGCTGTCTCAGAAGTGTCTTTATAATTTCTACATAAGGTGTAGCCATAGTAAGATAAGGAGCAACGTTATTTTTCTTTTCCTCACCATTTTTCAATAAAGACACAATTCCTGAAAGTTGTTCTGGCTGAAAGACATAACTACTTGTTAAGAGTGTTAAATCTGAATAAGGAATTATTATATCAAGTTTATATACTTTTGGCTTAATTACAATATTATCTGCTACTACATTGGTCATACCACCAGTAACAGAAGTAGCAGAAAGAGAGTTATTGTCGTTGTAAAACAACATTGTTTTATGACTTACTTCTGATTCCATTACTTCGTGTTGTCCTTTCACGTGAAAGAAACAGACAGGAAAAGTTGGTGTATCACCAATTCCAGCTTCCCAGTTAGGATCAAACAGAAATGTTATTCCATTGAGAGTTCTGAGCATACTCTTAGTAAAATGTACGCCAGTAATGAATCTCATATAATTTTCATTAGCCATTTTATCCTCCTTATCTAAGATTAGACAAATCAACATCAACTGCTTTATCCACTGAAGAATCATAAGCACCATAATGTATTGTCTGAAGTTCTTTTCTGTTTCCTCTGGTATCTGTGCCATAAAGAGTAATATCAAGTGTTCTATTATCAGAATTGGCATAAACAACAGCTTTATTATCGAGAGTATAACCTTTCTTCGCCCATTCCTCTCTAATATCATCAATGGCTGACTTTGTAAGCAGATTACCAAGTACATAACTGCTTAAAGCAATACTACTTGCTTGTGTTGTCTTCGCATCATACTGAGATTCATAGAAAGCATTTTCCATACTGTTCATAAAATCTTTACGTCTTGTAATTGCATTTCCTTTACCTGAAAGAAGATTGATATAAGCTTGTAACAACATATCGTCAGTAAAAGCACCAGCCTTAAAAAGCTGTTCAAACTTTTCTCTTCCTTCTTTTGACATATTACCAGAATAAAGACCTTTATTAAAGGCAATTTTATTATCTGGATTTTGTGCATTGTACAATAATGCAATTTCATCAAGAAAATCATTATCACCACTTTCTGAGAGCTGAGCTTCTATACCACCATAAGTGTTCAGATAGTTAATAAGCCCGTAGCTCAAAGCTGTTTTCTCGTCTACACTTAAATCCGCTCCTGTATCTCTAAGTCTTGAAACAAGGTTCTTATAAGAGCCTACTGTCTGCCCTTGTGCTTTATATGTACCAGTTTCTTTAGGTCTTGAATATTCTTGTATATTCTTCTCAATATTTTTCAGAATAAAAGAGAGTACATAATCAAAGGTATTATAATCAACCTTGCCAGAAGTCTTCCGTGCTTCAGTATTAGCTTGCTCGTAAAGCTTATTGTATTGTTCATACGAAGCTAGATAGGCAAGTAAATCAGCATTATCACCATAAATTATACGGGAAGCAAATTCTCTTATCTTAGTTGCTCGTACTGAAGAATCCTTAGTATCTAAAGTTTTATAACTTATCAAATCACTCATTGTAAGACCTGTACTTGCTAAGTCAAAGCCAAACCTTTCTCTAAATGTGTTTTCAAACTGTGTCTGTGCTAAATCTCTATGAGCTTGCATAGATTCCCTGGCTTCCAGATTAAGCTGTTTGTTTGTCTTGTTCTGTTCATTCTTCTCTGTTGCTGTTCTTCCAAGCTGTATATTATCAACTTTCTGTACAAGCCCAGCCAAGGACAAAGCAAAACCAGCAAGGTATTTATCAGATAAATCTTTAAGTTTAGAATTAACCGAAGTAAGCAAAGCTCCCATTTCCTGAAATGCGTTCAGCTGTGCATCACTCATACCACCCTGGTTTGTCTTTGTTGTACTAAGCCAGCCAGTATAATCACTAAACTTTCCTTTATAAATACCACTTTCATAGTCCTCCAGCATTGTTCCAAATAATGTGCCAAGTTCAGGGAAAGCTGAATTAAGGTTTGATACAAGGTTAGCTCTTCTTACAGACGGATTAGATTCATATTGATTTAGTGAGTTTTTACCACTGAGATATTGCTTCAAGTAATCAGTGAGTATCATGCCAAGAAGCTTATTTGTCTCTTCTCCACCAGCAACCCCAGTACGTGCAAGATTAGCTGTATCTCCACGTAATACAGGAGCAAGTTTTTCTAATTTTGCTGTATCTATTTCCTGACCAAGACCAAAGGCTGACTGTAAGGCTGACATAGCTCCAACTGTTGTACCACCTTTCATTCCATGAGCTATATCAAAATATTTATACCGTCTTACTTCCTCAGTAGTAAGACCAAGATTATGTCCTGTAATTGCATCTTGTTTTGCCTGAATAGAGTTTGCTAAGGCAGTAGTAACTACTCTTCTCACCAGGTCAGCTATAGCACCAAGTACAGCAAGGATTTTCAAAAGAGTTCCCATGGTTTTTCGTTTAGATTCCTCTTCTTCCTTTTCCTTCTGTTTTTCTTTTCTCTCTGCTTCTTTAGATTCTTTTTCCTTTTTTACATCATTCTGTCTTGACGTTTCCAGTCTGTTTTCCTTATTTGCCATAGGAATAGTATCATTTACATACTTAGACAGAATCTTATTTGCTTCTTTCTGTGTATTGTTATTTATAATAGCATCATAATCTATCTTGCTCATAGGAACACTGATTACAGAGCGATATGGATTTTTCTTTGTTTTTGCTGAATCAACGTCAAGAGTACCACCGACTTTATCAAGCTCTTCTATTGCTTTCATCTGAGCTTTTCTATTCTTGAAGCTCTTTGTAATATTTACGAGTACAGCGTCTTCAGCCTTAATATCAAATCCAGCGTCTCCAATAGAATCATAACTGATTTTAGCATTAAAAGCTGACTGCAAAGACCTCATTGCATTGTCTCTATCAGAAGTATTGATATAAGCGGACTGAGAAAAACGACCAGCATAAATTGGATTTTTAGGATCAGACAGATTACTGGTCTGAGCTGTCATTCTTAAATTGGTATTGAACCCCTCAAAGGCATTGATTGTAGATTGCAATACTCTCTCAGCTTTATTCAAAAGCTGGTCTGCCTGACCAAACACATTAGCGTTCATTCTAGGCAAGAAAGCACCAGTAACAGGATCTTTCTCCTGGAAGTTCTTACTATCTATTGTAATTTTAGTAATTGGTGTAGTTGTTACAGCCATTATTTACCACCCTCTTTCAAAGTAAGCTGAACCAGTTTATCAATCTTTGCTTCTGTTTCATTATAATGTAAGAACTCAAATAAGTCACTCCATGATTTAGGTTCTACATGAAACTTATCTACAAATCTATAGTAAGTAAATACGAAGCTACCGTCTTTGAAATTAGTTACAATCTCTTCTATTTGTTTTGAAATGAAGCTTTGACTGTCACTTGATTCTGTTTCAGGCTCTTCATACGCTCTTCTCTCTCGCTCATTGTCGCCTGAATATTTTTTAATGAGCGAGGATATTTTTTTCCGAGCATACCAGCAATAAACTCAACGAGCCAGTTCATAAGAACAGGATACTCGTCAATAACATCTATTGTCCTCATGTTCATATAGCGGTCTGTGACAACAAACCTTCCTATCTCATGTTTTATTAAATCATCGTCGACAAAATAAACAAACACTACTTTTCCAGTCAGCATCTGCATTGTAATATCATACATCAAATCAAAGTTATCTGGATCAGAAACATCAAGAGCATTGAGTGCACGACACTCTTCAATAAGCCTAAGCTGTTCAAACCCTTGTGGAAACTCAAATCTGATATTATTCTGCTGAACATTATATCTTATAGCTTCTTCCACTTGTTTATTTCTAAGTATGGAAGCGTCCAAAAAAGCACCAGCCATATTACACCTCTTTTCCTTTAATCTATACTTAGTGTATAACAAAAAAGGCTACAAGTAAACCTTGTAGCCTTTTATTTCAACAATCAGTCATTAGGTGGATTCTTTCTTTTCTGTTGCTGTCATAGAAGTATTTCCAGATTCATTAACTGCAACTTCCAGAGTAGAAGCATCACTTACGATTGGTGTAGAGCCTGAAATCCAAGTTCCATTAAGAACTTTCTTTTCATTTTCACTGTTCTGTGTGTCATAGTTAGTTGTATCAACCTGGTCAGCAAGAGTACTTCCAGGAATACCGCTGTTAGCTGTACTGAGTGGCATATCGCTTGTACCACCGTCCTGTGTTTCGTACGGAGCGAAGTAAGCTTCAAGACCTTTCTGATTACCGACAGCCCAGATACGCTTTTTGTTTTCTGCTGTAGAAGTAGAAACTGCTTCAATCCAGCCAGCATACAAAAGCTGAACGTTGTAAACAGCAACATCATTACCTTCAGATACATCGTCAGGTACACGCTGAGGTGTTACACCATAATAAAGCTTTGTGATAGCTTTACCGTCAATGTAGTCTGTCTTATAGAGAAGACCACCGACAGAATCACCAAGGGAACGAATCAACTGCAAAGCAGAAATAAAATCACCTTTTGCAACAAGCCCAGATGTTTTAATAACTGGCATTGTGATTGTACCGTTAAGCAATTTGTTTGAAATTGTTACAACTGAACCGTCAACAAGAACAACCTGTTTTGCTGAATCCTGATTCTGGTTAGCTTCAAAGAAGCGTCCTTCAAGTTTACAGCAAGCTGAAATATCAATTTCATCTACAGAACCAGATGTATCAATCTGTCCAGCAAGATAAGGGTGACGGAACTTGATAGAACTACCACCAGCAAGCTGGAAATGAGCACGTGCCTGTTTTTGTGCCCTGTTATTACCGTAAGCCATTTCCTATTATCTCCCTTTGAATGAAATTGAGCCAGAGATTTCTACGCTCTCCAGATCATCAGTGTAAGTTGCTTTCCATACACCAGTACCTTCAAATGACTGTCCTTTCTTTGCTTCACTGAATGGTGGGAAATCAAGAACAACATTATCCAGTCTGCCAAGTCCAGCAAACTTCTGAATGTTTGCAACAAGCATACTCTGAATATCAGAGTATGTTTTCTGATTAACCAATATAGGCTTAGTAAGTGTTTCGTTTGCTGTAGCAAAGTTAGCCACGTCCTGAGAAGTATTGTAATCAATCCACTTTGAGATCATGTAAGCTGTGATAGGGTAGTTAGAACCACTTCTCTCACGAATAAACTCAGCATTGTTGTCAGAACCATCTGAAATAGAGATAAAGTAACCAACAAACTTAGCATCAAGAATTGTATAAATTGCTTCTGCAAGGTTGAGGTTTACATCACTATTAAGCGGTGAAGGAAGACCAGTAGGTTTTACTTTGTTTCCTGAAAGACGGATCTTAGCAAGCTTGTTTCCTACAAACTCTCCTGTAGGGTTTGTGTTTTCAAACCACTTACCAAGAATAATAGGAATCATGTAAGAACCGTTATGGATATGAAGCTCTGAATGAGCGAATCCAATAAGATTCAAATAACCCCAGAAGTATTCAGCTCTGTCTGCAACTGTAGAACTTACGAAAGTTGTACAGTGTGCTGTTTCTTCGCCACGTGTATGTGACATTACTTTACAAGCGTTTGTATCAGGAGCTCCAGCTTCAGGTACAACTACTTTTGCTTCAATCAAACAGAAGGAGAGTGCAGGTTCATTTTCACACTGATAAGCCAATGCAAGAGCCATATCAAAGTAATTAGAATCGTCATAATCTCCCTCTTCAGCGTGTTCATGTGTAACTTTAGAACCGTCATAATGCTCTGAGAACATTGTCTTGAAGAATGAAATGAAATAGAGTTCATTGAAAGCTTTGGTTAAAGGAGTCCATGTAATAGCACCAGCTGTAAGTGTTGGACTGAATGAAGTATCATCGAAAACGATGATATACAATGTGACAGCACTGTTTGTACCGTCATTGAAAACTGGAAGCCACTGTGAAAGCAATACGCTACCGTCAGCAAGTACACTCTTGTAGTTATCTACTGTAACTGGAATTACAGCATACTTGTCTGCTGTAACTTCAGAAGGTGTATAACTGTCTGAAGCGAGGTTTGCCTGAGCAAGTGACTTTGGTACATAGATTGACACTGCGTTGAAAAGATTAGATGAAATGTTCTCTTCTGTGCGAAGTGTAGAACGGAACTTCATAAATCTTTCAGCTACAGAGCCTACGTAGTTTAAGTTCATGTTAAACCTCCAATATTGATTTAGTCTTCTGCAGTGACTTTACCAATGAAGTTCATGTTAATTCCCTTCAAAGGCAACCACCCAGTAGATATAACTTCATCATAATGCAATTTGAATCGTACGTCAAATGCAATTTGACTATTGAGACCAGAGTAGTTTATCTTTCGGGGCACAACAGGAGAAGTGTATTCAAGTCTTTCTGCATTACAAACACCACTCCATATTTCAGTAACACCATTACGCTTTGCCAGATGTCTGAAAGATTTAACCCATTCCTCTGCTTCCTTGCCTATGAAACGTACCAGAATCGAAGCAACACACTTTTGTCTGCTATAGCCAGTATCATCTTCTTCAACATAATCATCTTGTGTCAAGCTTTCGTCTCTTTCAATCCAATACATTATGTATGTATCTTTTTCCTGAAGCTCCAGAGGATTTTCAAAATTACCTTGCATAGGTATAATATATCTGTACTTTGGAGAGTTGAAATCCTGGCTCAGAGCCTTATCTTTGCCGTTTTTGTCTTTAACTAAATCTACACCAAAGAACATGAGATACAGAGCTTTGCGTAGATTGTTAAAGTTTACACCAAGATACCTTGATTGGTTTCCCATTGTCTGTTACCTCTTATCCTTACATAAAGCTGTAAACTCTCTATAAGCTGTGCTGTAGCCATAAACACTGGTTCTTCGCTCAAACCAGCTCTACGTCTTTTAGCTTTTGTTTCTTTTGTATTCTTATGCGGTACACATTCAAGCTGTAACTGTCCGCTTATCATACAGTTTACTATATCATTCTTGATTAAGGAAGCTAGTTCTTCGCCATAAGAGTTTTCCCAGGATTGCGCAAAACTCTCATATCTATTCAGCTTTGCTTTCATTCCTCTGTTGATTTTGTAACGTTTATCAAAATTACCACTCTTAGTTAAAACAGCACCTTCAAACTCTTCATTAGCATAATCCAAAAGCTCTGATTTTATAAGAGCAAGTTTAGCATCAACTTCAGGCTTAACTGTATGTGGATATACAGTGTCAAAATAATCATCTATGAAATATCTCCCACCATTAAAATGTTCACACAATATAAGGTATAGTCTTCTGAATGTGACATTCTTACCACCATAAGAACCAGCTGAAGTCTTAGGATTTCTTAATGTGTTAGGGAATGTATAAGTTATCTGCCAGTCAAAATCATCGGAAATATCAGGAAGAGAACTCTCTGCCTTACGTCTCCATTTTCCTCGTTCCTTATTTCTCTTATTACGCAGGTAATATTTTGCTATGTCATAGCGAGTAGGAAGTCTCATTCTATCGTCATTGATACCAGTAGGGTGATTTCCTTCCTCTCTATAGCTTTGTGTATCAAAATCATCAATTTCAACATCAAGAAGAGAAGCGTCTTTAGAATAATCATGTTTAATCATAGCTATTCTGTCCTAAATCAACGTCCTCAAAAGGTTCTTGTACATCTGTATTACCAACAACACTTTCAAGCACATAACAGTTAAATCCACCTTCAAAAAGCCAGTCAGCTGGATTGATTATTCTGTAAAGTTCATCTTCTTTCTGTATGAAGTAATCTCCTACTTTAAGCTTTTCTCTCGTCCAGAAAGTAGGAAGGTTTACATCAGCAAGGGTCTCGTTCTCTCTTCTGAGTTCACCTCGCTTCATATACTGGAAAACACCTCGTACTTTAACAACATTGTCTCTTTTTGAGTACGAAGCACTTACCTGGGGCGACATGTGGAAATATTCAAACATTCTGAACTGTTCTGGAAAGAAAGCCAGCATATCTCCATAAATTGCCAAAATAACCCCCTAGAATCCTTCAGATTCATCTACTGCTTCAAGCGGAACAGCTTCAGTTTCCTTAGTTTTATTTTCCGCTTTCTTTTCTTTTTTATCCTTCTTAGGCTTTGAAGCTGTCAAAGTTTCCTTGACAACTGGTTTTTTAATAACTTTACCGTTCTGGAAGAAAACTCTTTCAGAATAAATAACAGCCTTACCTTCTTCTGAAAGTTTCTGTACTGTTCTTTCAAGAAACTTTGTAACAGTATAGCAGACACAAGGAATATATGTCTTGCCAGCTATCTTTATTTCTCTTTTAACACTAAAAAACATAATCAACTCCCGTGACTAAAGAAAAGGTTAATCTTTCCTGAAGTCTTAATCATAAAATATGCTTTAGCACCGTAGGTGTTACTTTTCAAAGACTGAAGTAAGTCAGCGTTATTTACAGCTCCAGCTGTAGAAGCCGTATCACCGAACATAATCTTGACCCCACCTATCTGCTTAGACTTCAAAGGTATACCTCCAGTGCTTACAACACCAAGAGATAAATCAGGGAACAAGTCAGTTATATACCAGGCTACGAGTAGACCATAACATAACTGAGTTTTTGTTTCGTACTCTTTCCTATCCATGTGAGACCATAAATCACCAACACCATAGAAAAGAGTATAAACATCGGCTATACAAGTATCGAGAAAATCATTTTTATCTTCAGCCAGTAAATCAGGAAAGCTCTGTCCATAGCGTGTACGAAACCAAACTCTGTCGATTACTGGTGGTCTTCCCTTAGTTGTAACTACCATTATTAGAAGCCTTCGGTTTCATCTTTTTTATCTTCTTTTGCCTTTCCAGCGTCAGCCTTTTCAGTATCTTTTGTCAAAGATTCAAGCTTAGCTTTAAGATCATTGATTTCTTTGTCCTTATCGTCAAGCTGTTTCTTTACATCTGCTGGAGTTGACTTTTTCTTTGCTTTTTCAAGTTCTTCTTCAAGCTTTTTGTTTGCTTCTTCGAGTTCTTTTACCTTTGTTTCAGCAGTTTCAACCTTTGTAATATCTGTAAGTTCAAACTCTTTTGTTTCAAAAAGCTTATTAAATCTTTTAAGCTCACAGAGCTTTGCATAGTCTTCATCGTCTACTGCTGTAATTCCTGTAGTAGCGATATTTCCTGTGTCCTGGAATACACGTTTTCTGTCGAAAACGATTTTCACGTTTCTATTGTCTTTTACAATTTCAAATGCAAGAGCATATCTACCATTGTTCTGGATATATTTCATAATAATTACCTCTTTTCCTAGTATAAGATATAACCCTCTGGCTGTAAAGTCAGAGGGTTTACAGCAAAATTATCTATTATGATTCAGCGTAACCAAATCCAGTGATTACCTTTACTGTTCCTTCAACTGGAGCAATTACACCACCAATACGTTTGTACATTGTGTACAAGATACCTGTTCTCTGCCAGAGAGCTGGAACTACGTAGCTCTTCAAAAGCTCAGGGTGGATAACAAGGGAATCCTGAGTACCCATAGCGTCTTCAATTGAAGGCACTGTAATGAACATATAGTCATAATGGTTAGGGTTAAATGGATTCTGTTCACCACTTGTAACAGAAGGGTTAAGCATTGTATCAGATACAATTTCATACTCAACTGAAACAAGACCACCATTAAGCTCATTGCGTATATTGAAGTTATCTTTGATAATCTGCAATGGTGAAGAAGGATTGTATACATCAGAGTAAACAGTCTGTGTGAGAGCCTGGAATACATACTCAGATACATTTACACGTACTTTACGAGCCATGTAATGGTTTTCACGCAGGAAGTCACCGATTACCTTCTGCATTGCACGTACAATATCAGAACCACGTGTTGCAGAAGTGGTTGATGTAAAGATGTCATACAATGGTGTTCCAGAATAAACTTCAACGTTTGCTACGTCAGCAAGACCGTCAATACCAGCTTCGTCTGAACCGTAGTAGATAAGAGCGTCTTGCATACGATCCAAAACCATCATCGCATATTTTTCTCTGTCAGCCTTAATCTGTCCAGTAACAAAGTTTCCAGCCTGTTTAGCCTTAATATCTTCCATTGTGTCAGATTCATAATCAACTGAGATATTGAATACCTCGTCAACGATCTGGGAAGCTTCGTTTGTAACTGGGTTAGAGTTGTTCTGCTTGAAGTTTCCACGTGCTGTATTAGACAGCTTTCCGTAGCCTTCAAAGCTTTCTTTGAACAATCCGATTACGTCAGCCCATGGGTTGTTGAAAGATTCAACAGAAACCAGGTTCTTCGCATGGCTTGTTGCGAATGGCTGTTTGATAATCTTTGTGAGCCAGCCAATATTCCACATAGGAATAGAAGTCTGTTCCAAAAGACTGTCTTTGTTAGCACCAATGATAACACTGTCTTTCTGCGGAGCACGTGCAGAGATAACATACTGTCTTGTAGCTGGATCAAATCCCATAATTGGTTCAAGAGAATCCTGAACTTTCTTGTGAGCGTCAGCTTCAGACATACCTGACTTCATCAAAGAATCCATTTGTGTATCAATGTATTTCTTTGTTGCGTCAGAGATTTCACCATAGCGGATAGCTTTCTGTGGGTTTACTCCAAGAGGAAGTGCTTCTTTAGCACATACCTTTGAATCACATGCAATTCCAATACCAGCACTGCGAATATCACCAGAGATATGGTTTTTGTCGATATTGATAGACTGTATATGTCTTGAGATTGCTGGGAAACGACTCAAGATGTCATTTTCCATAGCTGTTTTAAGCTTTGTATAGCTTACTTTCTTTGCCTGTCCTAACATTCTTGTCTCCTTTTGTTAAGCATAGATAGCTGGTGATACGAAAACTGTAACAGTTTTATCGTCAGGGTTCATAGCAACGATTTTTCCAACAAGAACGTCTGAATCAGATACTTTGTCAGAAGAAGTCTGAGCAAAATAAACAGCACCATTACTTGCTGAAACCATAAGAACGTAGCCGAGGTCTACGTTGTCGAATACACTCTTCTTGTCACCAAGAGCTGAGTGAGAAGCTGTTGTTACAACATAAGCTTCCTTGTATTCAATGTAGCCTTCCTTAGCAAGAAGACCTTTCTGGAAGTCAGCAACTTCATCATTGATTGCTGGATAACCAGAAGCAATTCCAGGTTCACGAACAACAATACCAGCAAACTTTGGTACAGCACTGTCTACCGTTGGAGCACCAGCATAAGCCTTGTTGTTCTTCTGGTGAGCGTCATAGAATACACCGTCACCAAACTTTACTTTACCAGCACTTGTTCCGTCTGGAGAAAGAAGTGCTGAGTAACCGATTGTGTAAGAGTTCTCATGGAGTTTGAGCAACATACCATTGTTGGTATATGTTCCCTTCCAGATAGCTCCATTGTGCATAGACAATGTTTTACCATTCTGTGTCATATTTTTCTCCTATATTATTCCAGGAATGAAGTGTAATCACGTGTTACACCAGCATTACCCTTATTTGCTGAATCAAGTTCACTTCCTTCAACTGAAGGTTTTGTGTCTTCTTTGATACCAAGACATTTCTTAACAGCTTTCATAACCATTGGTTCAAGCTGGCTGTCAAGTACTGCCAGAATATCATCCTTAGTTGCGAAAGGAACAGAATCCTTGTTACAACCGTCCTTGTTTTTGTTACCTTCGTCTTCACCTTCTTTAGGCTTATCCTTAGAATCCTTTTCTTCGCCTTCTTTAGGCTTGTCTGTGGAATCCTTTTCATCACCTTCAGTCTTTTCAGAATCATTTACAGCTGGTTCTGTCTTTTCTTCAGGTTTCTTTCCAAGCTTTGCAAAAGCCTTAGCAATTTCACCCAGACTGTCGCTGTGAATATCAATCCACATACTGTCGAGTGTAGCTGTAAGCTCTTCTTCGTTCTCCAAAGCCATTTTCTTGTTGTCAAAGCAGTCTTTAACAACTTCCACAAGTTTTGTTTTGGCTTCACAGTCTTTCAAAACAGACATGGAATCCAAAACGCCCTTCATTTCGCCAGCAAGCTCTTCTTCAGTAGTTCCCTTGCTGTTCTTGACAGCTTCAAGGACTTCCTTACCGAATGAAGAAGGAGCAGAATCATTTACAGCTTTCTGCTTTTTACTAGCGATCCATGCAAAAATGCCTGTACGCATAGGTCTTAAACCTCCTATAATACTATCAATAACAGCAACACTTGAACCGCCACGACCAGCTCTTGTAATTGCTAAATGATTCACTTCAGTAATTTCATCAAGGATTAAATCATAACCAACTTCTTCTGGATTGTCTACAAAATGCTTCTTACAAGTATAACCTACAGATACCTCTTTATTATCAAGATAATAGTTATACAAATCGTCTGTATAGAATGTTATATTTGATTTAAGTCCAATCTCACCCTCTGCTTCTCCGTCCAGTGCGACAACTGTAACTTCCTTATCAAGTGTTCCACCAGCAAGCTCTTTCCAGTTCTTTGATGTAATCCATTCTGATGGATGCTCACAGCACACAGGCAGTGACTTGAAGAGGTCTTTTGCTCGTACGATGACATTAGCTGGTCTGTATTCCTTGTACCACTCTTTTTCCACAGGAGGCTTGTTGTCATCGGATATGAAAGAGGACAGCTCTGACTTATGATAGAGCTGAATACCTGAGCGACATAAGATTACATCTTTTTGAGTAATAAAAGGTGTGACTTCCGAATCACTTATCTTCATACTTATACCTATTCTAATACCTATTCTAATACCTATTCTAATACCTATCTCACTTTATGTCAAATTAGTACTAAACACTCTTATTCATAGACTTAGCTAATTTCTCACTTCGCTTAGTACTACCAACACGAGTCTTCTCATGTTGACGTTGTTCTAGCCTAGAATAAGACTTTTCCTCTTTTTCACTTACAGCTTTTTCTCTCTGCTCTTCAGCTGGAGACTTTCCACGAGTTTTCTTGTCCTCTTCAGTCTCTTTATGTTCTCCGCCTTTAACAACGTTAGCTTCAACTTTCTGTGCTTTAACAGATTCTTCAGTAGCCTTAATCTGAGCTTCTGTCTGTTCAATGTCCTTCTGCTTCTGTTCAAGCTCAAGGTCAATACGCTTTTCATCTTGCTTGTCGCCTTTGTTTTGAATTGTCCTGAGCTTATCCAGGATTTCAGCATTTGTTCTCATGTCTGAAGAAACATTCTTATCAGCCATTTCAACAGCAATATCAATAGGAAGACGTGCTGAAACAAGATTGAATACTGTTTCTGAATGGAACTTACCAATCTGTGCACGTTCCAAGGCATTGGCAATAACTGGCTGGTCAAAATGTATCTGTGTATACGGGAGAGCTTCAAGTACGTCTTTATCCGTTCCAAGTGCATCAATAACCATAATCTTTGCAAGCTGTTTGAACTGACATTCCAGGTCTTTATGAATCATCTGTACTGATTCATTCTGCTTGAAAAGATTACCCTGTGTATCATCACCTGAAGAGAAGTTACCCTTTTCAGAAGAGAACAACAATGGCTCAGGAAGAACTGCATCTGAAGCCAAATCCTGACGGAGCAAACGTATAAGTTCTGGAACTTGTCCAAAGTTCCTGTTAATTGACTTAATATCTCCCAGAACGTCCATGGTAACAGGATTGTCTGGAGAAGCCTCACGTGTACGTATTGTGTTAGCTTCAATCAATCCGTCCAATGCGTTTGAACCTTCTGTAGCAAGTACACCGTCAACATTTACAGTACGTGCAAGAATAGACATCTGCTGTATCATCAAAGGTAAGCTCTGTACTGCTACCTTATAGTTCATACCTGACTGCAAGTAACCACACAAGTCTGATATACCCCATCCCTGGTTCAACACCTGACCCCAGTAGCCAGCCTGTTTAGCTGTTACTACACGTGCACAGCGTCCATGGTAAACATCTGAACCAAGGAACGGAATTGTGTATACATCAGGTCGGAGGAAGTCTTTCTGTGTAGGGTTATAAGGCGGAATAATAAATGTATTCCAGCGGTCAAGCTGTACAAAATAATCAATACAATCTTTTCCAAGTACTCCCAGCTTCAAAAGAGCATTAAGAGTTAATGCTGTAGTTACAGGGGTATCTTTTTTGAACAAAGGAAATGTTAAAGCACCGCCATAAACGAGTGAAGTCAAAGTTGATTCAGCAAGAATATTCTTAAAGTTGTGAACTTCCATTTTTTCTTTAACTAAATCAATCTGCTTCTGTGTTAAATGATTATTCTCAAGATTACAACCGTTTAAGAGTATAGATTTTGATTTTTTATTGATAATTGTCTCAAAAATACCTTTCTGAGAGTATAAACTGTTTGCTTCCCACGGAGAAATATAAATATTAGGCAAAGAAAGATTAGCTCTTGAGGGATCTGCCAGATTATTGATATTCCACCTTCCGTTTACAATAGAGTCTCTTATTCCCTGTGGAGACTGTGCCTTTTTTCTGATTTCTTCTGCTGTCATAGGCTTATTAGACTGTAAACAGTCCATAATTATACCTATGTTCTGATTAGCTCTGTCAGATACAGACTTTACAGAATCAAGCTGAATCCCTGACTTTCTGGCTGTAGCTTCTGTATCTTCCTTTACAGCTTTTTCTACCAAAGCCTGTGCTTCTTCCAGCATAGACATCGGCATACCCTTGAAGCGTACTGAATCTGTAACCACAACTTTACCATTCTGGTAATGCTTCACTGACATGTTTGAGCCATTCAAGATTTTTCTTAATTCTTTGTAGTCTACCATATCCTTAGCCTAAACCTAAAATAGTATAAAATCAAGTATATTAGTACTAAGCATCTTCTTCAACATTAGGAGCTTGTTTCAATACTATACCTTTAAGCCTAGAAGGGTCTAAAGTTGTTGATGTAATTTCCAATTCAGAAGCTTCAGCTCCACGTGCACGTCTGGCTTCGTAAAGTCTTTCAAGCGTAACTCTGTATAATGGTTTAAGCTCCCTCTTCCAAGACAAAAGGTAATGAACTACATAACCCATACAGTCTCCCTTATGATCAGGAGCACCTTTGCCACCCTTACTAGGCTGTCCAGTCTTAGGGTCTTTCTGCCAGGTCATAAGCGTATTTTCCATACCCTTACACATAGGACAGATAAACAACCTCTGGGCTACAAAAAGTTTATTACAAGCGAAGTTACGGTCTCCTACAAGTGGATTACAAGAACGGTAAGCAATCTTAATATTGAATACTCTCAGCTCTTTCTTAAACTCCACAAAATGCTCCTTATAGGTCATATCAGGAATCCATAAAATCTCAGATGTAGGGAAATCATATCTGAACACTTCTGGAGCACGCCTTATATCGGGGAACTCATAGTCTTTTATGGCAATGATAGCACCGCTTATAATTGCAAAGGCTACAGCATTGTTACCAAATCCGTTAAAGTCCTGACCTATATAAACTGGAAGAGAGTTATCCCTTACATAGTCATAAAGGTCTACATCAAGCTTGTTTACATCCGGGTGATAGTCAGGAAATACCAGTCCAGAATCAATAGATACAAACTGCCCTTCAAGCAGACAGGCTACTTCCTTTTCATTGTAGATAGAATACATATTCTCTACATAATCTTTAGGAAGGTATATGTTATCCTTTGTTCTTGCCCTCATAAGTACATATCCGATACCACTTCTCTGAAAGTGCATTACTGTCTGATATGTTCCTTTCAACCCCTGAGAAGAAGTTGTATAGCACATGAACGGTGTTCTAAATCCTTCTATCTGCTGTCGGCAACGGTCATTTATAGATTTTACTACAGCCATTGCTGTCTGAGTATCAAGCTCGTCAAGCTCGTCTACATAAGCACAGCTACATGAAAAACCATAGATTGATGATTCATCTTCATCTGGAATCAGAAGAAGCTCAACGTTTCCAATAGTAATAATGTTATGAGCCTTATCATAAGAGTACTCTGAATTGGTTTCCTTTAAGTCCTGTTCCAGAAGTCCAGTAAGTGTCTTTTTCATAAAGGTAAGGTTCTTAGAAGCCACAAGGACTTTCGGATTATGTGCTTCCAGGTCTTTCTTACCCAAAAGAAGTTTTACTGTATGTTCTATAGCTTTTACCAGAGCAGATGTTTTTCCACTTGCGTCAATAACCCGCAATCAGGAAGAAAAAGTTTATTTCTGGAAACACGAATGGTGCTTGCAGAAGTTCTGCCTGGTGCGGTAATAGCTTGACTAGATTCATAATGTCAAAACCTCCTTTGTATTCACTTCGAGTTTATTTTATACAGTTTATTTCTGTTCTTTTATTGTTTTTAATTGCCTTCCTCGACTTTCTTGTCCTGAAGTTCCTTTAGTCTCTGCTTAGCATCAGCTTTAAGACGTGCTTCAAAGCTATCTGTATCATCTGATACACCAAAGTCAGCTCCAAGCTCCGTTGAATTACCACCCTGGTGAACTTCAACAGTAGACAGTGCTTCAAAGTCTTCCCTACTCATTGCCGTAAAGGCAACATTAAGAGCGTTAGAATCATCTTTTGTTACATTGAGGTCTTCAAGAAGAAGCTTCTGCTTAAGTTCAAGACACTTCAGTACAGTAGCACTTCGGTCGGAACCTTTCTCAGAATTATCATAACTTCCAGTTATTACGTTATCCAGCTCACTCAGCTGGTCTATAAAAAGAAATGCTTTTATGGCTTTCGTTTCGGCTATATATTCAGTATCGTCCAGCATACGTATACGTATGTCCTTCGGAACTTTACATGCGTCCATAGCCACTGAATCTTTGTAGACTATTTTATATTTTTGAATTACGTCATTTCGTAGCTTTTCATATTCTTCTTGTGTAAGAGCCATAGTCTTTTCCTTAAAATAATTGTAATATCAGCATTGACTAAAGTCAACGCTGGGAATATGATTAGTACTAAGAGCTACCACTTTTTGTGCTACTCTTTTCCTTCTGGGTTTCAGTTCAACCTGAAACCCTTCAATCTCCCTTACATTCTTCCTTTAAATCTATTTCATATACGTCATTTTTACACAAAATAACCCACCCCCTCCCATACCCCTCTTTTTCAGATGAATCCGAGACTGAGCACAGCGAAGCATTTACGACCTATATTATACTATGTGGTAAATATGTAAATCAATGTCAAAATGTCTCGAAGTAAGGCAATTATATCACACTTAGTATAATATGCAGATTTTGAAAGTTCTGTGAAAAGAAGGGTATCAATATCGTGTTGATGTCCTACAGTAAAAAAATTGACAGACAATTCAATTATCACCCAGGCGAACCCAGGCGAACCCAGGCGAACCCAGGCGAACCCAGGCGAACCCAGGCGAACCCAGGCGAACCCAGGCGAACCCAGGCGAACCCAGGATCAAAAATTAGAAGCTTGAAAACGTTCTAACATTTGTTAGATCAATACAAAAATCGTATCCAAGCTCGCTATTATTTTTAATTAGCTTCAAATATTGTCTACCATGTGCACAATAAAAAACGCTTGTCTTAATGTCCTGGTAAACTTCAAATACAGGCGAATCGCCTTCTAAAACTTTGTACTCAAAAATAAAAGTCATAAAAATCACCTCTAAAAATTGTTATTTACGGAGCCGTTTTTATTCTCAACGGCTCCGTCGTTTTTATTCTGTTTTCAGTCCGTCTCTTTTTGTTATCTTAAAATAAGAGATCTTGTCAATTCTGTTCATTTTCATTAACAAAACAACTGAACGTAAATCACTGCCCCATAAAAAAGATTTTAATGCCAGGTCGTAATAAATCATCCCCTCCATTTTCTTTTCTCCGTTTTCCACAAAACTGTGAATAATCTCTCTTTTAATTTCATCAAAAGTATAATTCATACAATCACCCCTTAAAATTGTTCTTTGTTTCCTGGACTACGTCCAGCCCTTACATTTAATAATATACTATGTATAATTTATTATGTCAATTAAAATAATGCAAAAAATTAAAAATTATTTTACAGCAATTCAGGCGGAATAAACCAGTGGAAACGGAACAATTTTTCAAAAAGGTCTCAAAAAAGGTATTATGATTTTTCTCTTTAATTTTTGGAGCCGATTTTATAAAAAATCAAATATAACAAGTATTTATTTTCTAGGGAAAATATTTTTCAACGATCAAAAAATAACACGTAAAATATTTATTTTATACTAAACTTAATATAACAACCTTATTATTTTATTTTTAAGGTTTTCCACTACCCCAAAAAATTAAAGAGAAAAATTATAATACCTTTTTTGAGACCTTTCGCAAAAAATAACAATTTTCTTCTATATACTGTGTTTTTTCATAAATTGCAAAAGGTATATAAAATAGTATATAAAAACGATAAAAATATTTTTTTAATTTTTTACTTGACAAAAAAATAATAAACTTAGTATATTATGACTATCGGCTGGAAGTAGTCCAGCAAACAAAACACAATTTTTAGAGGTGATTTTATGAAAAAACTAATAAAAATATTCTTGGAAAACATTAAAAAAGATTTTAATAAATATAATTTTTCCCTGGTTTTTTCTGTAGTGGACAATAATAGAATGAATGTAACTATCACAGATATACAAGAGAAAAAGCCTTATTGTGGGATCAGTTCAAGAAATATTGATGATGTAGGATATTTTTTAAGAAAAAACTTGGAAAAATTAAAAAAATTGCGTGATTTTACTTGACATTATTTTATACTAGGTATAGTATAATAAATGAAGTGAGGTTTTACCAGGTTAGAGAGTAAACCTGTTAAAAATAACAAAAAACAATTTTAAGAGGTGATTTTTATGGCAAAAGCTGAAGTAACAAGAAGATGGTTAGCAAGTAACTATACTTGCTGTGGTGTTGGTTATTGTAGTCTGCAATATCTTTTATGGTTCCAAAGAAAAGATTTTTATACCGCTGGTGTTTATGGCTGGAATTTTGATGCTTATACTTTTGGCGACTACTGTATAACAACTGGATATAGAAACATGATTTACCACGTAAAAGTCGAAAACATCAATGAATATGACAATAAAGCTTGTGAAATACTAAAAGATTCCAGTTTATCTTATGAAGAACAAAAAAACAAAGTAAATACACTGTTAAAACAATTCCTAGAAAAAACATTTAACGCTGATTTTTCTAGCTATGTTTATTAAAACTGAGTTTACTGGTAAGAATAACAAAAGATAATTTTAAGAGGTAAATTATGGCTGATATGCAAGGTAAAATGACTAATAGAGAAGGAATAGACTTGCTTTTAAGTCTGTCTTTGAAAACAAAAGAAGAGAGGGAAGCAATTCCTTTTGCTTTGTTTGTTGCAGGTAGAGGTATACTGAACGGTGAGGAGGCATATATTTATCTGAAAAATAAAGTGGAAAACTAAAAATAACAAAAACAATTTTAAGAGGTAATTTATGAAATATAACGTGTATATCTTTACTGGTATTCCTGACTACAGAACTTCTGGATCTGTAGAAGTCAAGAAAATGAGTTTACTAGAATGTTTTAATGCAGAATTTAGTGCTTATTATGAGAGAAACATGAGAGATTTTCTTGCTAGAAGCTTTTCTTATGACATTAAAAAAATGACAGTGAAAGATATTTTTGATGCTGTTGGAAATAAAACGGTTTTTATTCCCTTCTCTGTCTCTGTAGATAAAGAAGAAGTAATAAACTACATAAAAGCTGGATTCTCTGTTGCTTTTATGAAAACAACAGAGTTTAAGCAAATGCAAAAAGCATACAAAGAGTATGTATAAATACAATTTTGAAGAGAGTTTATTAGTACTAAACAATTTTAAGAGGTGATTTCATGAAAAGAAAAATCTTGACTGTAAAGAACCAGGCTATCCTTTATAAGAAGCTTAAAGCTTATCTGGAAGAGATATTGAAAGGGGAAGAGTACTTTAATTCTTTTGAAGACTTATACAAGGATGCTTATAGAGTAAAAGTCTATGGACGTAATAAAGCGCTTACTCCGAACTTAATCGCAGACTGGCTTATGGGTTTACCAATTGGAATTGAATTTGCGACATATAAAATATGTCTTATGTTACTTGAATGGCTGAACATTGATAAAAACCAGGCTGATAAGCTTGGCGAAGACAGTTCAATTTATCTGGAAAGTCAAAGTGATTTAGATAATTTTTACTGGAATATGCTTGGACGTATTATCTATAAGGTAGCACTGGGAATTGAAGACGGTGATGATACGGAAGACGGTTCTCCAAAGACTGATAATGCTGATAAGACTGTTAAAAAGTACAATCGGAATAAGGTAAAATACATTTGTCCTGATTGTGGAGCTAAAGTCTGGGGAAAGCCTGGACTTCACATTGAATGTAGTGATTGTGCATGTTCTTTTGAAGAAGAGGAACATGAAGATACAGACGAAAACTAAAATCATTTCTAGAGGTTTAACATGAATGATTTAAAAGATTTGGTAATTGCAGTGGACGGATATTCATTCGATAAGACTGGATTTGAGATTACAGAAGCTCACAAGGGAAGCGGAGACTTCTGGAGCTTGTCTATAAAAGCTTATGAGAAGGAAGGTACAGACACCACTTCTGAAAGCAAGGTAAGTATGCTCACACTTGTAGACCGTATTGAAAATAAATATGGTACACACAGCTATGAGTGGGCTGTAGTAAAGGCTGAAGAGCTTACACCTGGAAGTTTTGAACTTACTGTAAAGAAGGTGACAGATGAAAAAGAAGATAGTTCAGACAAAGAAGAACAGTATTTAGCAGAAAAACACTTGCAGGAGCAGGGAGTTTAGGTTTGTAAACCTATAATAAATATACAGGAGTTTAATATGATTGGATATAAAGCGTTTGATGAGAATTTGCAGTGCAGAGGGTTTCAGTTTGAAGTCGGAAAGACTTATGAAACTGGAAAGACAAAAGAAGAACTAAAACTTTGCACCAACACAGTTTTTCACTTCTGCCGTGAATTGCAGAAAATTGAAAATGAGAGTAAGTATCATATTTCAGAGAGTCGTGTCTGTGAAGTAATAGCTGAGGGTGATGTTGTTACAAATGGAGATAAATACGGTACAAACAAGCTGTTTATTCTCCGGGAAATTCCCCGTGAAGAATTAGACAAGTATAACAATTATAACAGCGGAGACTGTAACAGCGGAAACAGGAACAGCGGAGACTATAACAGCGGAAACAGGAACAGCGGAGACTATAACAGCGGAAATTGGAACAGCGGAGACAGGAACAGCGGAAACTTTAACAGCGGAGACTTTAACAGCGGAAACAGGAACAGCGGAAACAGGAACAGCGGAGACAGGAACAGCGGAAATTGGAACAGCGGAGATTGGAACAGCGGAAATTGTAACAGCGGAGATTGGAACAGCGGAGATTGTAACAGCGGAGATTGTAACAGCGGAAACAGGAACAGCGGAGACAGGAACAGCGGAGATTGGAACAGCGGAGATTGTAACAGCGGAGATTGTAACAGCGGAGACTGTAACAGCGGAAACTGGAACAGCGGAGACAGGAACAGCGGAAACTGGAACAGCGGAGACAGGAACAGCGGATTTTTCAATACAGATTCTCCGCTTGTCCGCATTTTTAACAAAGAAACAAATGTTCCACGCAACGATATTGATTTTCCAAGTTTCTTGTATTTTGACCTTACTGTTTGGGTTTCGCACGATACAGCAACGGACGAGGAAAAAGAAGCACACAAAATTGATATTGAAACCTGTGGTGGATTTACAAAGGCAATTTCTTATAAAGACGCTTTCCGTATTGCTTGGAATAAAGCAAGCAAGGAAGAGCATAAAAAACTCTTAAAACTTCCTAACTGGAATAACGAAATCTTTATGGAAATCAGTGGTATTGATGCTGAAGCTGAAATTGCAAAGGAGAACTGATATGTTTGAATTAGTTTGTGACAGCTATGAAGAGCTTACACCAGGAAGTTTTGTGCTCACAGTAAAGAAGGTGACAGATGAAAAAGAAGATAGTTCAGACAAAGAAGAACACGTGGAAGATGAAAAATAAGTGGGATATGGAAGAGTGGTTTGCTCTTACCATATTTGTATTGATTTTTGTACTGGCATTAGTCCAGGTTTTGAGGTGAGGTATGTTTAAGACAAAGAAGGAAATGTACGATGAAAGCTTGTTTGATAAGCGCACATATATCAACGTAAATAACAGTGAGCTTGATGTAATGAAAGAGATTGATAGAGGTGGTAAAGTATATTATTACATACGTAATGGTCTCTTGCATGTAAGATATAGCGTGACAAGATTCATTAAAATGTCTGATACTGAACTCAAAGAACTAAGGGAAAGACTTAGCAAAAGTAAGGATAAGCAACAGGAAATGCTGTCTGAATGGAAATTTCAGACAAGTAATCTTGGAAAAGAGGTTAAAGATGTACAAAGACAAAAGACTTGGGAACATACAAGGATGGGATTTAGACAGAGTATTTGCAAAAATAGGAGAAGGAAATGACAAGAGAGACAGCAATTAAACCTTTCCTTTTTATAAAAGGAAATGAACTACATGTCCGCTATACTGTAGACAGATGTATGAAGCTTAGTTCCAGTGAAGTAGCAAAGCTGAAGGATGAACTGACAGCAAGCCCTTCATATAAACAGAGTATCCTGAGGAAAGCCTGGAACTTTTTCTCTGTAACTGTTGGAAAGGAAATTATCCATGACGGAATTGCTGAACTGGAAAAACAGATCAAGGAGTTTAAGGATGGACACAAGAGTTAAAGCAATTGAGTTTGATGAAGAAAACCATAAATACTGGTTTACAGATTCCAATGGTAAACACAGAGAACTTCATGGAGTAACTGGAGCTATTGGAAAGCTTATGGGAAAGAGCTTTCCTGATACAGACATTGTAAAGATTGCAACAATGTATGGAACAGATGTTCATAAGGAAGTTGAAAACTATTTCAATAGGCACGGTCATTGGTTCAATAATTCACAGCTTTCTACTGAAGGAGCAAAATGGGTAGTTGAAGAACTTAGACACTTTTGTGACAGCCTGATCCTGGACAGAGCAACCAGCATTGAATGTGAAGTTATGGTGAGTGACTTTGAAGGAACTGCCAGCAAGGTTGATGTTGTAGTTACTACAGTTGAAGGCTTTGCTTATCTTTTCGACATTAAGACTACTTCTAAGTTTGACAGGGCTTACTGTAGCTTACAGCTTTCAGTTTACAAGAAATTGTATGAAGCTTGCTATGGTGGAAGGGAAACAGGAAGGGTAAACAGCATGTTTGTCCTGGGTACAAAAGCAAAAAGACGGTTCAGGATCATAGAACAAGATGATTCTAAGGTTCAGAAAATATTGGATATGAATAAATAGGAGGAAGAATAAATGAATATTTTGGTAGCTTGTGAAGAAAGCCAGGAAGTATGTAAGGAGCTTCGTAAAAGAGGTCATAGAGCTTTTAGTTGTGATATACAGGAATGTTCTGGAGGACACCCAGAATGGCACATCATGGACGATGTAACTTCTTTAGTTAATGGTAACTGTTCGTTTAAGTTACAGAACAGACAGACAGACAGACAGATAGGAAAATGGGATATGATTATTGCTTTCCCACCATGTACACATCTTGCTGTAAGTGGAGCACGTCATTTTGAGCAAAAAAGAGCTGATGGTAGACAGAAAGAAGGTATCGAGTTTTTCTGTTTATTCCTTACAGCAGACTGTGACAAGATTGCTATTGAAAATCCTATCGGAATTATCAGTGGTGACTATGTTAAACAGTGGTTTCCAGAGCTTGCTGAAAAGTATGGGCTTCCAAAGAAACCTTCACAGATTATTCAGCCTTGGTTTTGGGGAGATAATGAACCAAAATCAACTTGCTTGTGGCTTAAAGGACTTCCAAACTTGATTCCAGATGTTACAAAACAGCCTGAAATGGAATATGTAGAATGGGTTGGAAAAGATGGCAGAAAGAAAAGACAAGCAAAATGGTATTTGGACGCTTTGAAAAGTGGAGCAGATAGAGCAAAGATTAGAAGTAAGACATTCCATGGTGTAGCTGTAGCAATGGCAACACAGTGGACAGAGGATTTAAGTAAAGGAGAATAATTTGTTAGTACTAAATAAGTGGAACAAAAAGCAGTACAAAGTCCTGGAAGTGACAGACAAATCTGTAACACTTCAGAGGGAAGACGTATCACAATTTACAATTCAAAAATCTGAATATTTTTTCAGTTATGTTGAAAAATAATTGTTGACAGTATAAACTAAGTGTAGTATATTATAACTACAGAGCCATTTAAGGAGGTTGAATTATGGCAAAAGCAAAGACAGTTAAACAGTGTGAGACAGAAGTAGCTGTAGCACAGACAAAGGAAGTAGATTTTGGAGACATCGAGCTGAAGATTGCAAAACCTGCTCTTAATTCAGACAAGACAATTTCCATTGGTGGAAACTTTTCTGATGTAGGCTCAAAAATCCAGGCTGTTGTTGACCGCTATAAAGATACACAGCTTACAGAAGATAACGTAGATTACGTTAAGACATTGAAGAAGCAGTTTGTATCGCTCCGTACTGGAATTGACAGAGAACGCAAGGAGTATATGAAAGTTTATATTACTCCAGCTAAAGACCTGGTTGATTCTATGTGCAAGGAGCTTCTGGCTATTGTTGACGCTGGTGAATCAGCTCTTGGAAAACAGCTTGATGAATATGACCAGAGACGTAAGGACGAGCTTACAATCATCTTGAATGAGTACAAAGCAGACGCAGTTGCTAAGCATAACCTTCGTGAAGAATATGCTTCCCAGATCCAGCTGATTGACAAGTATTACAATAAGACACAGAATGAAGAAGATTCTGCTGATGACATTGAACGTCAGGCTGTCGAGCTTGAAAAGAAACAGTCTGAATATGACGCTGGTGTAAAGCTTATCACAGCTGAATGTGAAGACGCTGGATTCCTTGCAGATACTTACATTCGTGAGCTTTCACATAAGAGTGCAATGGAAATTATCCTGGAGATCAAAGCAGACAAGAAAGTAAAAGCAGAACTTCAGGCAAAAGTTGAAGCTGGTGAGAAGGTTGTTATCGGGGAGCCTGTTACTGAAGAATTGCAGAAAGCAATGTCCTTAGACAGTAAGGAAAAAGCAGAAGAAATGCGTGTACGTGTTCTTCGTGTAACTTATAAACCTGAGCAGGCAAAGCTTATGGCTTCATTCTTCAGAGAGAACAAAATCGGTTTTGAGTTTATCAATACCAATTTCTAAGGTGGGAAAAGGTCTTGCATGTTCCGCCTTTAAGAAGAATATGATTGCTCCAGAAATTGAGTGTGTATATGGAGGACTGTAATTAACACTACTTGACAGGCACAGTAGGTTGCAAGCGGTGAAACTCCGTTGTATTCAAAGAATAGACCCGAAGAATAAGACCTGTCATTTTATGGTGAGGTAGCTCAGCTGGTAGAGCTTTGGTGCGTTAAAGGATAGAGCACATGAATACCTTTGGTCGGTGGTTCAAGTCCACCCCTCACCAAGCTTGGCTATGGCTTTGAAACCAGCAACCAAAAAGAGAAGCTGAGGAGCGACACCCCTCTCTGATGTACTCCCTTAAAAGAGTGAAGGTAAAGCAAAGTACAAGCATAGCAGAGAGAAGTCCTTACAGAAAACGGTGGTACGCTCTGTAAGGCAACCCTCTCGTTATTTTATGAGGAAGAGTAACATGAAGAACACAAAAGCAAGAGATAACAGTGGAGACGATTGGAAAACACCAGACTGGTTTTATAACAAGTTGAATGAAAAGTATCATTTTGACTTTGATCCTTGTCCATACCAGGCTGATTTTGACGGTCTTGCTCCAGAGTGTATCTGGGGGAGGAGTAATTTTATAAATCCACCATATTCCAGAAACCTGAAAGAGAAGTTCATTCTTAGAGCTGTAGGGGAAAGTAAGAAAGGGAACGTATGCGTAATGCTTCTTCCAGTGTCTACATCAACAAAGATATTCCATGAAGTGATTTTGCCAAATGCAAGTTCTATTGAGTTTGTCAGGGGAAGGCTTCATTTTGAACAGAAGAATGAGGAAGGAAAGTTTGTAAGTAAGGGAGCTGGACAACACGATAGTATGGTTGTTGTGTTTCAGAAAAAAGATTGACAAATTATACAGAGTATATTAAATTTGATAGTAATCGTTAGTTGACGGTTAAAATAAAACAACGTGAGTTAGTCACTCACAGAAGGAGAAAACCTATGTCAGAAGCAGTAAAAAATCAGACAGAAGGAAAAGAAATCGCAGTAAGTGATGAAGAGTTGGCTGGACTTGTAGCTCAGAACACAAAGCTCCAGGAAAAAGAATCAGAGGGTGATGGTGTAAAAGCAGATTATCTTTTGCTTGCTAAACCTAACACAAAGGCTTTACAGAGGTCGCAGAAAGACCTTTACATTCAGGGCTTGCAGATTGGTGACATCTACATTCAGAAGGATAAGCTCAACCTGGGTGCAGAACTGAAAGTTGTTCCACTTGCATTTATCACACTCTACAATGAACGTGAAAGTGCAGACAAGGATTCAAATTTCTTTGGTGTATGGAACAAAGAACAGGCAGTAGAATTCCCAGTTGCAGACGGTTCTTATTTCAACAGACAGCTTCCTAACGGTCATATCCTTGTTCCAGTGAACTGGGTTATGGTCACAGTAATTGGGCACCACGAAATTGAAAATGCTGTAATTGCTTTCAAGTCAACTGGTTCACGTATCTGGAAGAAATGGAAGGAAGATGCAAAAAAACGTTCAGGTTCTTCAGCAACACTTGTTTATAAAATCCATGAAGAAGCTTACAGCAACAACCAGTATGATTGGACAGACTTTGGCTTTGAATATGTTGAAAGCTTGCTTGAAACAGACAAAGCAGAAGCAGTTTACTGCTTGAAAAAGTCTAATGCTATTCGTGAATCTTATGAAAAGCATGTTCTTGTTGGAAACCACGATGTAGCTTCTCTGTCAAAAGCTCCAGTAAAAGCTTACATTGAAGACGCTTCAGAAACAGAAGATTCTTTTGATGATGAAGAATCAGGTTTCTGAGATGAAAAATAATTAAAATCAGTACAATCTTACTGAGTGAACCAGTCACTCACTCAGTAAGATTTTCTTTAAGGATAGGCACAAAATGATCAGTAACATAGACGCTCAGCGTTTTACTCAGCTTTTTAAGGGCAAAAATAATACATACGTAAGAAATGAATTACCAAAGGAAAAGCCCGAAGCTGGACAGAAAATTAAAACAAAAATCACAAACAATGAAGGTAAGGTAGATAAAGACCTCTTGATCCGTCATCTGGAAGGTGATTTTGGTGTTGGTGTATGTCCAGTAAATGCTGAAGGAAAGTGTTATTTTGGTGTGCTAGATATAGACTATTATAAACCTAAAATCAAGAGAGTTCTGAAGTTCATAAAAGATTATCAGCTCCCTCTTTTACCTTTCAGAAGTAAGTCAGGCGGTTTACATGTTTATCTCATTCTCTCTAAGGCTGTATCAGCAAAGACAATGAGAGAAACTCTTAATAACATCGCTTATTACTTTGCATTGGATTCAATCTATGGAAAAGGAAAGGTAGAGATTTTTCCTAAACAGGAGAAAGCAGAAGGTTTTGGCTCTTCTGTTACTCTTCCTTATTTTAATGCAGAAAATCCATATACATATCTTTTAGACCTGGACGGAAACAAGGTTGACTTCAAAGACGCTCTGGACTATATTCAGAGACATTTTACCAGCATAGACGAAGTAAAGAAGTGCATGGAGAAGCTTCCTTACAATGATGCGCCACCTTGTATTCAGAGAATATTACTCTCTGAAGAAGTTGGTGGTGAAGATACTGGAAGAAACAATTTCTTGTTCTCGTATGCTGTTTATGCAAAGAAGAAGTACGGAAATGGTTTTGAAGATTATGTAAAGCAGATAAATGAAAACTTTGAAGTTCCTCTTGAAGACAGTGCTGTAGAACAGACTTGTGCTTCAGTGAGAGATAATGAATACATTTATAAATGTAAGGACATTCCATGCAACTCTTTCTGTAATAAAAGTGAATGTCGTAAGAGAGAGTACGGACTTGGAAGAGACAAAGGACACTTCACTGGTGTAGATTATGGACAGCTTTACCGTTATATGACAGCAGAGCCTTATTACATCTGGAAGCTTCGTCTACAGGGGCAGGAACAGTGGGTAGACGTAATATTCAAAGATGAAGGTTATCTTTTGGATCAGAAGAACTTTGCTAAGATGTGTGTACGCTATCTTAACCAAGCTCCTATGCAAGTTTCCAACAATGACTGGTATGCTATCTTAAACTCAGTTTTGCCTAATATACAGAATGTAGAGGTAAAAAAAGAGACAGATACTTCAGGTCTTTCTGTTTTGCATAATGCTTTCATTACATATCTTTCAAACAAACAGGCTAGAAGGGAAAGTCCATATCAGATTAAGGTAGGTCTTTGTGTAAGACAGGTTGTGAATGGTCAGGCAAAGTATTATTTTACCCACAGAGGATTCTCAGATTATTTACGTAATCAGAAGATAGCTTTTGATTATAATATGCTTCGAGAAACTTTGAAGAACTTCGGGGCTGTAGAAGATGTACTTGTTTACTACAATTCAATGAATGATGAAAAGCACTATCCTTGCTGGAGTAAAGTAGAAGACTCTGAAATTGATGAAGCTTACTCAGGAGCTGTAGAAATTGAAGAGGGTGACAAGGCAAATATGGGAGTTGTCGGAGTAAGTGAAGCTTCAAATATAGACATACCAGAGCCTAAATCAGAAGAGAAACCATATACAGATGAAGACCTGAGAAAAGCAGAGGAATTATTCTAAGGAGAGCAATATGTTAGAAAAAATAACAAAAGCATTATTGCTTTCAGATGTTCCTTCTTTTTCAGAGAACTATAAAGCTCTTGCAGAAGAAATAGATGTGTCTCTTTCTGTTGAGAGTGAATGGAACTTGCGATACAGAGTATCAGCTGAAGTTGTAGTGCTCGGCTCAAAGTACCTGGATAAATTAAATCGTTCGTACTACCCAATAGCAGTATTGATTTTGAAGGAAGGTGAAAGCCCGGCTCCATACATTAAGAAGGGCATAACAAGGTTTATATTCAATTACAAAAATGTTTATGAGCTTTTATGTGCTTTCTACAAGCCTGAGAAAACAGTCATACATGCTTCTTCAAAAGACCTGGAGATAATTATAAAAGACTGTACTTCAACGGTGTACTGTTTTGGAGACTATGACTTCGACTTTGCTAAGAACAAGTTCAAGTACAAAGGCAAGCTGATTTACTTGCCTGATTCAGTGAAAAGGTATCTGGCTGAGTGGCTGTTGAACGGTCACAAGGACAATAGAAAGAGAATGGTTCTCTGTAACTTACGTAAAAAGTTTGGTGCAGAGTTCTTAAAAGATGTTGACCGCTTTGGTCAGATAAAGGAGTGTAAGGAAAATGAGTAGCAAAGCAAAAAAGGTAAGCAACCAGATTATGCAGCAGAGAATTACTACTGTAGTCCAGGTACTTTCAATCATGTCTTCTGAAGCAGAGAAGATGTCATGGTTTCAGCGTTTCAGAATAAGTCAGTGTTTCTTATGGAAAAAGAACATTGACTGCTTCTTTGAGCTTGCAAACAAGAATAAGAAGAAGGACGAGAAGCATGGTAAAGTTCAAGATCCTGAATAAGAATGAAGACTGCTTGCTTCTACAGTATGTAGGTGAAAAGCGTTACATGGTGCGTGATACAGAAAACGAAGTTATTCTTATCACTTATAATCTTGATAATGCAAAGAAGGTTTTTGAACACTACAGTCTTGAAGAAGTAAGAAAGCAGAGAAGAGAGTTGCTTGATACATGGATAAAGGAGTTCGTGGAAGCCTGAGTTCCACAGAGAGGAGAATGAAATGTTTGAAGGACGAAATGTTAAGGTATTGCTTAGTCAAGCTGGGTCAGGGAAGACAAGACGCTTGATTGAAGAGGTTTCTAAGGAGCTGGAAGTACGCAGACCTGAAGAGTTGGCTTTTGTTACTTTTACTCGTAAAGGAGCTGATGAAGGACTTAGACGTGTTTGCTCGAAATTGATGCTAGAGCCAGAGGACTTGCCTTACTTTCGTACCCTTCATTCTCTGACTTTCCATGCTATGAACTATAAAGCTAATCAGATGTTTGGTCGCATTGATCAGCGGAAGTTCAATAAAGAGTATGGCTATAATGTGAATCGTTGTGAAGTGAGTACTGGAAAAGTTGCTCCCACAAAAGATTCAGTTTATCTCGACTTCTATGACATGGAGCGTTCTGGAGCTTTGACTTCAAAACAGCTTGTAGAAGCCGACATTGAATTAGGTTATTATCACCAGCTTGTACGGAAATATGAGGAATATAAAGCTCAACAGTGCCTAGTTGACTTTTTCGACTGCCTTATAAAGTACGTACAGGAAGGTGATTCTCTTCCTGTAAAAGTTGCGATGATTGATGAAGCACAGGACATTACAGCTTTACAGTGGAAGGTTATAGATAAAGCTTTTGCGAAAGCAGAAAAGATTATAATTGCTGGGGACGAAAACCAGTGTCAACCAACTGGTTCAAAAGTGCTTACTAAAGACGGATATAAAAATATTGAAGATTTGACCAGTAAGGACTGTCTTATAACTTTTGCACAAGAAGATTGTGCTTATTATGGAAAAAGACAAAGAGAATATCACCCTGAAATAGCTCACAGATTCTATAAAGGTTTACTGTATGATGTTACTGTTGACGGTGTAACAAATAGGTTTACACCTAATCACAGAATGGTTGTAAGGTGGCTTAATAGAGATACAACTTTACAGTGTGTCTATCTTATGAGAAAAGGTGACATGTTCAGAATAGGGCAGTGTCAGATTTTTTCAAGTAATGGTTCTACTCACTTTACCACAAGAATGAATATGGAAGGAGCAGAAGAAGGTTGGATTTTAAGAGTATGCAAGACAAAAGAAGAAGCACTCATCTATGAGCAGTATTACTCTTTTGCTTATGGAATACCACAGCTTTCATGGAGCAAATGGTACACTAAAGAAATGCAGAGAGATGTGTATTCTTTGCTAGGTTCACTTGAAGAGAAAGCTACAGCTCTATTAGGGAGTGTGCACAGAGATATAAACTATCCTATGTTTAATCATGAAAAAGCACAAGCTAAAAGTGGAGGAACTTGTATTAGTTTGTGTGAAGCTTGTAATCTTATTCCTGAGATAATGTGTGTTCCAGTGTACCAAGGAAAAAGCAAGACAAATAAAGAAACACTGTGGCATAACTTTTCTGTAAGTTATGAGAACTACAGTGGTTTAGTTTATAGTCTTAATGTTCCAAAATATCATACTTATATTACTGACGGTGGGCTTACTGTACATAACAGTATCTATTCTTACTCTGGAGCACGACCAGACTTTTTGATTGATCTTGCTAAAAGATTTCCAGTAGAACATCTTTCTGTTTCCTACCGTATTCCCCAGGCTGTATACAGACTTGCCAAAGCAATTACAGTATTCATTGGAGACAAGACAAATAAACCATTTAATCCTCGTGTAGAAAACCAGGAGGGAATGATATTACAGCTTAACGACCTGGAGCGTCTTAAAAACTTTATAAATCCAGATAAAATAAAAGATGATAAAGCAAATTGTGCATGGTATATCCTTGCTCGCAATAACTGTTTTCTTGATAAACCTAAAAAGCTGTTAGAAGACAATCTCATTCCTTACTGGACTGCTGACGGATTTTTCATGGGTGGTGAGATTATGAAACATCTGAAGGACTATGAAGGATTTAGACTTGAAGGTTACAAAGACGAAAAGAAGAAAATGGATTTTGCCAGGAAGTTCGGTATTGAAGATTTCACACAGCCTTTTACTGACACCAACCTTTTTACTGAAGGCAGGAAATGGGTTTATGCTTCTTACATAGAAAAGTATGGACTGAAGCGACTTGAAGAAATGTGCAAGTGGAATCCGCAAATACTTGTTAGTACGATACATCATGTTAAAGGTGGTGAAGCTCAGAACGTAGCTGTTATGCTGGACACCACACGAAAAACAAAGAATAACGTATTTAACGATATTGATGAAGAGCTTCGTATTTTGTATGTAGCTGTCACCAGGGCTAAGGAGAATCTTTTTCTGATTGATTCACAGAATGGTGAGGGCTACGATGAAATATTGACAACTTTGAAAGAACAGTTTAATCTTGAATGGTGAGGTGGTTTACATGGACTTAGAAATTGTTAAGGAATATGCAAAAGAACATACTGTAAAGGACTGTGCTATTTATTTTAATAAGTCTTATGACAGTATGCAAAGTTATCTAGCGAGACATAAAATCAAGCATTTACCTAGAGATTATTGTGGAAAAGAAAATGGAAGGTATGAACATGGAATGTCGAATACAAGGTTAAATAATATTTATATGAACATGAAACAAAGATGTTATAACTCTAAATGCCCTAACTATAAAAATTATGGAGCTAGAGGTATAGAAATATGCTCAGAATGGCTACATGACAAGAAAGTATTTTTTGATTGGGCAATTAAAAATGATTATAAAGAAGGTCTAACTATAGACCGTATTGATAATAATAAAGGGTATTCTCCTAAAAATTGTCGTTGGGTGAGTATGATAGTACAAGGGAATAATCGAAGAGTTAATTGCTATATTACTTACAAAGGGGAAACAAAGACCTTAGCAGAATGGTCAAGAATTTATAAAATAAATTATAAGCTTTTACAGACGAGATTATACAGATATAAATGGGATTTTGAAAAAGCAATATCTTATCGTATAGGAAAGCATTATTTTTTTAATGGTGAATACAGAACTCTCAAAGATATTGCAAGTATTATTGGAGTTTCCTATGGGTGTTTGAAGTCAAGGATAACTAAACTAGGAATGTCTTTAGAGGAAGCAACTAAGACTACTAAAGACTTACGATACAAATTATCGAAGAACAATTAAAGAAGAGAATGGATTGGTATGGTAATGTTAGATACACTATTTGTTTTTATTTTTCTGTTTATCTGTATACTTATAATTCTTTGGAGAATAAAATAATTTTTATAAAATTGCATTGACATATTAAATTAAGTGTAGTATGATAAGACTTGAAGGAAAGGAGGAAATATGAGAACTTGTCCAAGAAATGATCATATTCAGTGTGAAAGTAAAAATGATTCAGCTTGTAGAGATTGTTCTATGCCTATAAGTAATGCTGAAACCAGAGAAGCAGAATACAGACAATTTTTAGAAGCAAAAAGAGAATCTAATGCGAGAGAATATAAAAGCTTCTGAAAGCTCAGAAAAAAAGAAGAAGGAAAAGAACATGAGTAAACGTGTAGTAGGGCTTGATTGCGAGACGGTTGATCCTCTTTTGAAAACATCTGGCTGGAGCTGGAAGTATGGACAAGGCTACATCTTAAACACAGCTTTGTACTACGAAGCAGAAGACAAAGTAACTGTAATTGCTGGACTTAATAATGAAAACTGTCCTTTTGACCTTATAGACCGACAGTGTGATAACAAGGAAATAATTGACTTGCTTACTGATTCAAACGTATGTATCGTAGGAGCTAATTTACAATATGATATTGGGTGGCTTCTGTATGAATACAAGATGTCTACCTATGATGTAAAGTGCTCATTTGTAGATGTGCTTCAGGCGGAAGCTATCCTTGATGAGTTCGGCATACATTCTCTTGAATCTGTCTCTCAGAAGTATCTTAAATACGGTAAGAGCAAGGACAGAATTGAAGAATGGGTAAAGCAGAATGTTTCTGCAAAAGGAGATTTCCGCCAGCACTTGAAAGAAGCCCCATGGGATTTACTTTGTGAATATGTCCAGGGAGATGCAAAGAATCCAGTAAAAGTATGGCGAAAACAGCTTACTCTCCTGAAAGAACAAGATTTATGTTCACGCTGTAAGCTGGAGTTTGATTGTATATTACCTACTCTTGCCATGACAATGAACGGTATGCCTTTTGATGTTGAGCAGAAAGAGAAGAACCTAGAGTACTTAACACATGCAATAAACAAACTTAAAGCTGAGTTTATGGAAAAGTACAACCTTCCAAAGTTCAGAGTAACAGCTTCCAATGACATTGCTTCTTTCTGTGACATGAGAAATATCCCTTACCGCTGTAAGATCACACTTAAAGGTTATAAACATGAACCTTTTGGAAATGATTATATAAAGATTGATTCAGCTTATGCTAAAGCAAAAAGAATTGTTTCAAGTTTCCGTTATGTAAAATCAATTCCTGTTGCGTACGTACCAAAAGAAATGGCTGACAGAACATGTGAGCTTCTTTCAGAAGAAGGATTCATGTACACATGCTCTCCTAATGTAGATAAAAAGTTCTTTGCTTCAGCCAGGGAAACATATCCTGAAATCGGGCTTATTGCAGACTGGAAACTTGCTGAAGGAATTAAATCAAAGATACTGGGTGACAAGTATGACCGCTTCCTTACTACCAATAGCAAAGGAGAAAGCTGTATAAAAGCACAATATAAGATTACAGATACAATCTCTTTCCGTTACTCTTCCGTAAGTCCTAATGCACAGCAGATACCGTCTAAGGGTGGTTTTGTAATACATAATGCAGACGGTTCAGAAGAAGAGGTAAGCTTCCCTAAACTTACACGAGCTTTGTTTAAGGCAAGTAAGGGCTGTGTCTTTGGTAAGATTGACTATGGACAGATTGAATACCGTCTTATCTGTAACATTGCTTGTGGAGAAGCTGGAGAAGAAGTAAGAAGACAGTACGCTGAGAATCCACACATGGACTTCCACCAGTACGTTGTAGACCTCACAGGACTTTCCAGAAAATACGCTAAGAATATGAGCTTCGGTGTTTCTTTTGGTATGGGATTGGCTTCTATGGCTGAAAGCTTCGGCTGGACTATGGAGCGAGCAGAAGAGATTTCAGAGCAGTATCATAAACACATGCCTTTTGTTGCTCCTACCCTGGCTCTTGTAGGTGATGTTGCGAAGAAAAGAGGTTATATCAGAACTGTATGTGGAAGTCATGCACGTCTTCCGAACCCTAATAAGAGTTACACAATGCTTAACCGTTATACACAAGGATCAGGCGGAGAGTGCTTAAAAAGTTCTATAGTCCAGGCTTATAAAGAAGGGCTTTGGGAAAGACTTAAAACTTCTAATACAGTACATGACGAGCTTAATTTCCCTTACCTTACACCTACCAGGGAATGTATGATTGACTTTTACCACATGGCAGAAGTTATGCGTACTTCTGTAAAAGGGCTTAAAGTTCCGCTTGAAGCTGAAGTTGAACTTGGTGAGAACTGGGCTTCAACAAAAACTATTCCAGAGTGGCTTGAAATCAGAAAAGAAGAACCAGAGAAATGGGCAAAGCTTTCTTCTGAACTTAGAGCATCAGTTGAAATCTGTGAACAGCTTTTAGCTGAAGGGGCTGTAGAATAACACGAATAAGTAATAATATATTGTCAAGGAGTACTGATAAATGCAGTTTAATAAGCAAAATGTTATGACAGTAGTTACAGCAGATGATATATCGCAGAGAGTTATACTCGCTGGTATCTATGGCTATTTTGCGTATGATATTGATTCACTACAGAAAGCTGTTACATCGGAAAGGACTTCCAGCAGATGTATGTATGGAAGATTAACAAAGGTTATGGATTCAACTAATCGCTCCAGGTTCGTATTAGATAATGGAAATTATATATTTTCTTTATTCTATCCCACTGACAATTATTTGAACACAAATAGATATTAGGAGGAAACATGCGTTTCAGAATCTTAAACAAAGACCCTTTCTACGATTACAGAGAATCTTGTAAGATTACTCAGGGCAGAGATTTATCTCTTGAAGTAGAACACTGGACACCAAAAGAAATGACAGAGTTCTGGATTAAGCAGATTGTAGCTAACCATTCTACACTCCGCTGTATCAAGTTCCGCCTGGTTGATACAAGACCAAAATCTGTAATTATGCAGATTATCAGAGCTACAAAAGGACACCCACAGCCTGAAGTTCAGAGTAGCCGACCTGACTGGACTGGGCATGAACGTTCTTCTGATCCGTACGAGGACAAGCTTTTTATGCAAGACCACACAGCTGAAAGCTTTATTGAAATGGCAAAGCAACGTATGTGTAGACGTACAGAAGAAAAGACACGAAAGTTTATGTTTGAAATGGTTGCAGAATTAAGAAGATGTAATGATCCGTTCCTTAGAGCTGTAGGATATTGCTGTATGCCTTATTGCGAATGGTATGGCGGACGTTGCCCCGAAATCAAGAGCTGTCAGCTCAGAGAGCAGAACAAGCTTTCTACAGTAATTATAAACAAGTATAAAGATGATTACTTTGATGATGAAAAGGAGGAGAAGAAAACAGATAAAAGTTAATTATGACTACAGAAGATTTACTTGAAGCACTTATTTCTTCTGGTGTTAAAGCTTATAAAAAACTTAATAAGAATACACCAGAAGGGAGAAAGCTTAACAGACATGAAAGTGTAACTATAGAAGGTGTAGAGTTTACTTGCTGGAGAGAATATGCTGTATATAAGACAGCTGAATACATTTCTGAAATAATTCCACCAGAACAAGTTGAAGTAACACTTGACGGAAATAATTCTGTTCTTAAAATAACTTGTGATGATAATGAACAGCAAGATATAAACCGAAAACTCTATCTGTTTCTTAAAAGAGAAAATATAATTTAAGGAGGAAAAGAAAATGATTAAAGGTTGTAAAAATATCAGTATTCCTGTAGAAGAAGTTGGAAAGAAAAGCAGTGAACTAAACGAGACACTTACTACACAGCAGAAGATACATGAAATCATGGAAGCGATGAAGGATCTTCTTCTGTATAAGAATCAGAAGTACGGAGATTCAGCAATAAATCCTAAAAAAATTTTCTACAAGGGGGATTCCACCAATTCTATTCTTATCCGCCTGGACGATAAGATTGGAAGGGTTAAGTCAAATACAGAAGACAAACCTCGTGTAAACGATGTCTGTGATATAATCGGCTACTGTACACTTCTTCTGATAAGCATGAATGTAACAGCAGAAGATATTGCAAAGTTTAAGGACTAGGAGAAAGTTATGGTTGCAAGTATTATTGTCAGTATAATATTGCTTCTGCTTATGGGGGGACTTGCTTTCGGGGCTGTAATTTTGAATCTGTTTGACAAGGTAAAGGATGAAGAGGTTTGTGCAAATATATACATTAGAGAGAATGATGGTGAATGGAGAGAACCTCTTGTGGAGGTGGAAAAATGACAAAGAAAATTAAAGTGATTTTGACTTGTTTCAAACAGACTTCTTATGAAGATTATACACACTTTTTCAAGACAGTTGAAATTGAAGTACATTACAACGAAGGTGAAGAATGGCACGTTTGTGGAGAAGAATATCAAGAGCCTAACGAAATTAAGGAGTAACTATGTTTGAGAAAGAAGCGGAAGAATATGCAGACAAAGATTTTGGAATGTATGAGCCAACAGACCATGAACGATATGCAAAAGAAACTGATTGGAGAAACGGTGCAGAGTTCGGCTACAACAAGGCTAATGAATGGCATTATGTGAAAGACGGAGATTTACCAAAAGTAGGTCAAAAGTGTTATTTTATTTATTCTAATTTTTATGGGGAAGATAACAAAGTTATTTTTTCAGAATCTAGTATCAAGGTTC
>Ga0256404_1001573_pt1 | contig 54354 bp, 59 predicted proteins | sample RumenRJG_01DNA_FD_185990 | JGI IMG/M metagenome (GOLD analysis project Ga0256404, IMG submission 185990) | Bovine rumen microbial communities from Lethbridge, Alberta, Canada - RJG_01 | ecosystem: Host-associated > Mammals > Digestive system > Stomach > Rumen | place: Canada: Alberta | collected... | reverse complement strand
GTAAAGCACGCCCGTGCTGAATATCAGGCACGCCCGTGCTGAATATTAAGCACGCTCGTGCTGAATATTAAGCACGGCCGTGCTGTACTTAGTTTTTTGCTGACTTATGGAAATACATGGGGTCGGTTCAATTGATTAATATGCAGAACGGAGAAAGACGACGCCCATCCTCGTATTACCAATACGTATTGCTTAACGATGGCAAAGGTAATAACTTATTCTGATACAACCAAATTAATTATTAAAAATAATCACTATAACCGTGATTTATCGTTGGCGGATGGCTTTGTCCAGTTCGTACGACTGCTCTGAGCATTGGCGGGCCTCGTCGTACATACGACGATCTACAAAAAGATAGCCCATTTGGCTATACACCTTGCTCAACAGGGCCTTGTCACAGTCATCATCCAGCATGGGACGGGTGTGGTTGTCAGTCAGCAGAACCTCGGCCTTGCGGAAATAGGCAAGGGCTTGCGGGGCGTTGCTGTTTTCCGAACAAATGCGGCCGCCGTAATAACAGGCCGTGGGCAGCAGGCGATAGTCACCGTCCTCCTCAAAGTATGTTACCAGCTGCTCTGCCTGGGCATCGCTCATGTCAAGCTCGTCACGGCGGTCTTTGACCTTTGCACACAACAGTTTGTAATACATCATGTCAGCCACTGATGCTTCCAGCGTGTCATACTGCGACAAAAGCACGGCAGCACTGTCAGCATCCGTGTCGGCTATGCTTTCGATAACTGCCAGTGCACCGCCTTTACGCTGTCCACAGGACAGCAGTAACAGACCACAAAGAGCATACAGAATATAGAAAAGTTGCTTCATGCCTACATAATTAACACCCACAAGTGATTCTATGCCTAAACCAATGGGGGCGACACCATTACTGTTTCGTCTCATTCATCAACCATTACCCTGCGCGAGCCGTCGGGCTGTTCGTCGATGTTGACGCGGACGGCATCGCCGGGCAGCAGGTCTTCAATGAGTTCGGGCCACTCTATGAAGCAAAGGGCACCGGAGTAGAAGTAGTCCTCGTAACCCATGTCATAGACCTCCTCTATGCGCTTGATGCGGTAGAAGTCGAAGTGGTAGAGAGCCTCCCCCAGTCGGGGGAGGCTGGAGGGGGCTGTGGTGAGGCTATATTCATTGACAATGGCGAAGGTGGGACTGGTGATGACGTCCTGAACGCCTAAGGCCTCGCAAACAGCCTTGATAAAGGTGGTCTTGCCCGCCCCCATGCTGCCGTAGAAGGCAAAGACGCGGCGGTCGGCTATGATGCTGATAAACTCACGGGCAGCGCGGTCGATGTCGGCCAGGCTGCTGATACGTATTTCTTTCATCGTTTCTTGCTTTTCATTGTGACCAGCGGAATGAGCATTTCCTCCATGGAGATGCCTCCGTGCTGGAAGGTGTCCTTGTAATAGCTTACGTAGTAATTGTAGTTGTTGGGGTAGGCAAAGAAGGAGTCGCCCACGGCGAAGACGTAGCTCGTAGAGAGGTTAGGCGCGGGCAGCTGCGCCTGCTGGGGGTTCTTGACGACGAAGAGGTCCTTGTTGTCGTAAGAGAGGTTCTTGCCTAACTTGTAGCGCAGGTTGGTATTGGTGTTGCGGTCGCCGATAATCTTCACGGGCCTGGTGCAGCGTATGGAGCCGTGGTCGGTGGTGATGAGGATGCGATAGTCGGTCATGGCCAGCTGGCGGAACAGGTCGCTGACCACCGAATGGCGGAACCAGGACAGGGTGATGCTGCGATAGGCCGACTCGTTATTGGCCAGTTCGCGCACCATTTTCGACTCGGTACGGGCATGTGAGAGCATGTCGATGAAATTGAACACGACGACGTTCAGGTCGTACCTGTCGAGCGTGTTCAGCTGGGCAAGGAAGCGCTCTGCCTCTGCCGAGGTGTTGATTTTGTGGTACGAGAAGGTGTTGTGGCGGCGGTAGCGGTCCAGCTGTGTCTGGATGAGCGGTGCCTCGTTGAGGTTCTTGCCCTCCTCCTCGTCCTCATCGACCCAGAGGTCGGGGAACATGCGGGCTATCTGGTCAGGCATCAGACCTGAGAAGATGGCGTTACGGGCATACTGTGTGGCGGTGGGCAGGATGCTGCAGTAGAGCTGGTCGTCAATTTCGAACTGGTCGCTCAGCTCACGCTCTATCATTTTCCACTGGTCGTAGCGGAAGTTGTCGAACACCACGAGGAACACCTTTTCGCCGTTATTGAGCCGGGGAAAGACGTTGGTCTTGAAGAGGTCAGGAGAAAGGATAGGAGCCCCCGGTCTATCCCCGGTCCCCTCCAGCCTACCCCGACTGGGGGAGGCTATCCAGTCCATGTAGTTCTTCTTGATAAACTTGGCGAAGCCGAGGTTGGCCTCTTCCTTCTGCATCTGCAGCATCTCCATCATCGACGAGTCGGTAGAGCTGAGCTCCAGCTCCCAGTGCACCAGCCGGCGGTAAACCTCGGTCCAGTCCTGCCAGGTGCGGCAGTCCATTATCTGCATGGCTATCTGCTGGAACTGCTGCTGGTAGCCGCTTTGTGTCTCCTCGGTCACCAGTTCGCGCCGGTGGATGTTTTTCTTCAGCGTCAGCAGTATCTGGTTGGGGTTGACGGGCTTGATGAGGTAGTCGGCAATCTTACGGCCAATGGCCTGGTTCATGATGTCCTCCTCCTCGCTCTTGGTTACCATGACGACGGGCACGGAGGGTGCCACCTCCTTGATGCGCTGCAGGGTGTCGAGGCCGGAGAGGCCCGGCATCATCTCGTCGAGCAGCACCAAGTCGAAGTTCTGCTTCTGGCACTGTTCAATGGCATCGGGGCCATTGGTCACTGTGATTACTTCGTAGCCTTTCTTCTCAAGGAAAAGCAGATGGGGACGGAGCAGTTCCATCTCGTCGTCAGCCCATAGTAGTAGTCCGTTAGTCATCTTTCTCTATTTACGATAATCGAATTTTATTGTTTTTGGTCTAAGGGACCCGGTCTAAGGTCTAAGGGTACTGGCCTAAGGCTTTGGGGAGCTCCCTTTGACCTTTGACCTTTGACCTTCAGCCTTTGACCTTCGACCTTTGACCTTTGACCTTCAGTCTTCGCCCTTTGACGCTCAACGCTCAACCCTCAACGCTCAACCCTTCGCCCTTCGCCCTTACCGGTAGAAGTCTTCGTCGAACTCAATGTCACCATTAAAGTTGCCAGGAGAGGACGGGCCGAAGAGGTCATCATCGCTGTTGCCGCCCTGCTCTTCCTCCTCTTCTTCCGGCTCTACCTCCTGTTCAATGGTGGCAGGGTCACTCAGCAGCGGGTCTTTGCTGATGTCGAGTGGAGCCAGCTCACGCTCGTAGAACTCGTCGTAGTCGTTGTAGCTGAACGAGATGCCGAGCTTCTGCAGGTTTTCGTCACTAATCATGAGGTGGCGGCATCCTTGCAGCCGTTCCTTCATCAGCGGGTCGGCATAGAGCATGCGCACATACTGGCGCACCTCGTCGTAGCTCATGAACCCGCGAACCATCAGTCGGCTGACGCCATCGCCATTCTCCACCTCAATCTCGAAGTTGCGCACCAGGTAGTTGGTGAAGTTATAGCGGGCCAGCTCATAGAGCAGCTGGTTGCCATTGATGGAGTCGGGCCTGTAGGCCAGTACGAAGTTGAAACGGGTGTTACGCTCAATGCTCAGCGTGTCAACACTGGCGGAGTCACGCTGGTTCATGACCGCATCACGGCGGTTCCAGACGTCAGCCATGTCGAAATGACCGCCATGCAGGCGACGGCCTTCCTGTACGCCACGCACTATCATGCCGGCAATGGAGCTCACCTCGCTGTCGGGGAATTTCTCAACCACCTCCTTCATGCGTACCAGACAGCTGTCGGCCTGACCGGCATTGAGCAGCGTCAGACCCTCAACGAAGAGGAACTTCGGCCTGTGGGCACCTAAGGGGAAGCGCTCGGTGGAGATGCGTGCGTTGCCCATCACCTCACCCGTGCGGTCTGCCTGGAAGGCATCGTAGGTAGCGGCATAGAGCGAATCCTCAATGTGTACGCCAAACCGTGCATTCTCTACAAAGTACGGGTCGCTCAACAGAATAGTCCACTGACTTTCGGGGTAGTCGCGCTTCAGACGGTTCAGACAGTCACGGGCCATGGCGGTACGGCCCTGACGTGAGTAGAGCAGCCACAGGTGGTAGAGAGCCTCATCGTTACGGGCATAGTCGGTAAAGTCACGCGTCAGACGCGACAGGTACTGCTCACTCTTACGCAGGTTGTCGAGCTTGTCCTTGAAGATGACGCCGCCATTCATCAGCCCATCACTCAGCAGGGCATTGCTGGCTGCCAGCTGTTCTTCGGTAAACGGGATCTGTGCCAAGTAGTACTCACGGTTATGGGGGTCGAGGGCAGCAGAGTCAGCCTGTTCTTCAGGCGTTTCGCCCTCAACAGGCTCAATGACATTGCCAAGGCTGTCGGTCATGACTTCGTCGCCTTCGGGTTCAGTAAGGTCGTCAAGTTTCACCACCGTACGGTTGTTACGCCGCCAGTTATCAACATTCTCTCGCCTGCCCCACTGGCGCTCGAAGGCCTGCTTACCTTGGCTCACCGCCTGCGGATTATAGAAGTACCACAGCCCCTGCTGACCGGCCGTAGGCTGCGTGGTGGGTTGCGGGACATTATTCTTGTCGCCTTCACCGGCCCGCTCCTGGAGAGCCTGCTCAACTTCCTGCTCTTCCTTTAGGCGACGTTCTTCCTCCTCCTTCTTCTTCAGCGCATCGATAACCCGGTCAATGGCGGCCAGACGCTCTGCCTCGGGCATGCGGGCCAGCTCCTGCAGCGAGTCCTGCAGATGGACGGCCTCGGTGTGGGGCACCAACTCGTCGAGCACCTTTGAGCGCTTCGACAGCTGTTCATAGTCAGGACGCTCACGGTCCAGCAGACCGATGGCCTCACCATAGCAGCGGCGTGCGTCGCTGTAACGTTCGCATGTCCAGTACAGGTCACCCAGCTTCAGCAGCAGCACACCTTTCTCTATGCCGCTGCGCGTTGCCTTCTTGTTACCCGTCTCATAGGCGTCGATGGCCTTCAGCGTGTCACGTTCTGACAGGTAGATGTTTCCTATGGCGTAATACACCTGGTCAAGATAGTCCTTGTTATTATCTGACGAGGCCATGCGCCTCAGCTTGCTGATCATCTTCTTGGCCTGTCCACGGGCCATCACCTCCGTCTGTGCTATCTGGGCATTGAAGTCCAGCTCGTAAGGGGGATTCATTCGCGACACCTTGCGGAAGGCACGGAAAGCCTCTTCGCGGTTGCCTAACCTGGCCTGCAGCTGCCCCATGAGGTACCACTCACGGGCTCGCTGGGTTCTGCGCCGCTCATGTTTGATGACCTTACGCAGGTAGGGCACAGCCTCGGCATACTGCCCGGTACGTATGTAGTAGTCGGCATGAGCGTAGTCCCAGTCCTTCACGGCACGGAAGTCCATGGAGTCACGCTTCATGTTGCGTATCACGTCCTCTGCCTCGTAGTACCAGCCCAACTCCGTATAGCTCTTGGTCAGCCAGGCACGGGCAATGCCATAGATGTGGGGACGCGTCTGGTAGAGTCGGCTCATGTAGGAGAAGGTAGCAGCGGCTTCTTCGAACTCACCTTTCTGAAACTGTGACTTGCCTAACAACAGCCAGGCTTTCCAGATGAAGGGGTTATACTCACGGCGGTTCAGCCACTCAATGTCCTTGGCCGTCTTCTTACGACCCTTGTTCCATTCGGGCTTACGCTTGATGCTATGACGGCGGATGGCCTTCTCCGACTTCTCTATGGCACGGTCAAACTGTCCGGCACCAATGGTCCGGGTGTTCTTATTGGCTACAGCATACAGCGGCAACAGCTCGGTAAAGTTGTCATGGTTACCCTTCTCCTGCTCCAGACTACCGTCGATAAAAGCCTGCGAGCCATTGAAGTAGATGTTGTAGCGGGCATGGAACGCATGGAAGAAACGCGACTTCGCCGTATTCTGCTTGGTGGCACAAGCCGACAACAGCATCAGAAGGAAAGGCACGAGGAGCAAAAGATTTGTTTTTCGGCACTTCAACTCCTTTAACTTACAATCATCCTGACTGGTACAGGAGGCACAGTCGCTTTCGCCCTTCACAATGGGTTCATCCTTGTCACCCCACGACAACAGGGCGGCAATGACTCCCAACACAATGATGGAACCTATAATTATCAGGACGAAAGACATCTTTTTTTATTTGCGATTTACGAATTTTCAAGTTTCGATTTAATTGTGCATAATGCAAAATCCCGCAGCCTCCAGGTCGTCCCAGTAGCGGGGGTACGACTTGCTCACCACTTGCGGCTGATTGATTTTCAATCCACGGATGCGGAAAGCTGCCGGTGCAAAAGCCAAAGCCATGCGGTGGTCCTCGTAGGTGTCAATGCCTGGCTCAAGGTCCGGCTCACAACGCTCACCGCTCCAAATAAGCTCCGTGCCGTCACCCTCGCTAAGGACAAAGCCCAGCTTACGCATCTCGGTCTTCAGTGCCTTGATGCGGTCGGTCTCCTTGATTTTCAACGTTGAGAGTCCACGGAAATGGAACGGCACCCCCATCACCGCACAGCACACTACGAAGGTCTGCGCAAGGTCAGGCGAGTTCACAAAGTTATAGTCAAGACGGGGCACGCAGTGCCCGTTGCGGCGCAGCGTCACAGTGGTGGGCTTGCCAGGCTCAGTGGTGCCAAAGGTGGTCTTCACACCCAACAGACTGAAGATGTAGCGCACCGACGAGTCACCCTGACGAGAGCCATCCATCAGCCCTTCCAGCCTGACTTCGTCGTCTTCGTTCTGCGACAGTGCCATCATCTCATACCAGTAAGACGCGGCACTCCAGTCGCTCTCAATGTAGTAAGAACGCTCCTTGTAGGGAACAGGAGCCACCTGAATGGTGTCTATGTCCGTCCACTCTGCCTCTGCCCCAAACTGGTGCATGACCGAGAGTGTCAGGTCAATATACGGCCGCGAAATGATGGAACCCGTCAGACGCAGCGTCAGCCCGTTCTTCAGTACGGGGCCTATCATGAGCAGTGCAGAGATGTATTGTGAGCTCACGTTACCGGGAATCTCCAGTAAGCCGCCCTGCAATTCCTGTCCTCTGATGCGCAGCGGCGGGAAGCCCTCCTCACCCAGATAGGAAATGTCGGCTCCCAGATGGCGCAGGGCGTTTGCCAGCAGACCTATGGGGCGGTGCTTCATGCGCTCCGTTCCCGTCAGCGTGTGGCAATGGCCGTCGAGCACACTCAGGTAGGCGGTCATGAAGCGCATGGCCGTTCCTGCTGCCTTAATATTGATTTCCTCGGGCATGTCGCGCAGCGCCCTTATCATTACTTCTGTGTCGTCGCAGTCACTCAGGTTCTCCGGCAGCACGCTGCCACCTGACAAAGCGTATATGACCAACGCCCGGTTCGAGATACTCTTCGATGCCGGCAGTTTAATGGTCTGAGTAAGCCTTTCGGGGGCTTCTATCGTATATTGCATAGTGGTCCTTATACCTTATTATATATTAAATAACTCACAAAGGTACGAAATATTTTCTTTTTGCACCAAGGAAATTGCATAAATAACATTAATTATAAAACTTTTCGCTAAAAAGTGAGGAAAAAATTTGCAAGTTTCAGAAAAACTACGTACCTTTGCATCCGCTTACGAGCAAACGATCGGGATTTAGCGCAGTTGGTAGCGCACACGTCTGGGGGGCGCGAGGTCGCTGGTTCGAGTCCAGTAATCCCGACAGTATCGAGGACAAAGAGCTGAAACACAGCAATTTGTCCTCGGTTTGGTTAAAAAAGTCGGACAGTCATCGGACAGTACGACCAGTAAAGGAAATAACTTCAGAACTCATTTCGGCCAAATGAAATGAGTAAAAAAATGAATTTTTCAAACTCGGAAACACTTTCGTACGTGAGAGGATGGACAGAGCCAACCTTCCACCAGGGGAAGGAAGTGTTCGTCAGTTTCTATGCCTTCGACCCCAATATCGGGAAGCTGCACCGTAAGAAGATCATGCTCGGCCGAATCAAGGGTAAGGCGGCGCAGCGGCAGCATGCCCGGCGCATCATCGAGCGGGTGAAGGAACGGCTTCTGAGCGGCTGGAACCCTTGGATAGAGCAGTCGTCGCCCGTTGAATACACTACGTTTGCGGTGGTGGCTGAGCGTTACCGTGAATACCTGCACAAGCTGGTGAAGGACGACGACATGCGTGAAGAGAGCCTGGCCAGCTACCTGAGCTACCTCAGGGTACTGGAGCACTGGGCGGCAGAGCGCGGGCTGCAGTACATCTTCCAGCTGGACAGGCACCGTGTCGGTGAGTTCCTGGACTATGTCTTCATTGAGCGTAACAACACGCTCCAGACGCGCAACAACTACCTGGCCTGGCTGAAGACGTTCAGCCGGTGGCTGCTGCAGCGCACGTATCTGAACGCCGACCCGACGGCAGGCATGATGATGGTGCAGCGGCGGGCAAAGAAGAAGAACCGCTCAGTGATTCCGAATGATGTCCTTACGCGCGTACGCGAATACCTTTATAAGAATAACCGTCATTTCCTGCTGGCCTGCTACCTGCTGCACTACCTGTTCATCCGTCCGCATGAGATGACATTTCTGACAATAGGCGACATCCGGCCGTCGAGCCAGACGCTGCTGCTGCACGGTGAGAACACGAAGAACCGCAACGATGCCGTCATCACGCTCCCGGCGAAGGTGATACGCCTGATGCTGGAGCTGGAGGTATTCCGGTTCCCCAGCCACTACTACCTGTTCAGTGACGGTTTCAAGCCAGGACGTGAACGGAAGTCGGAGAAGATGTTCCGTGACTACTGGACACGGTGTGTGCGCAAGGATCTTGACCTGCCTGAGCAGTACAAGTTCTACAGTCTGAAGGACACCGGCATCACGAACATGCTCAGGGCTAACCATGACGTGCTGACGGTGCGTGACCAGGCCCGCCACTCGAGCATCCTGATTACCGACACCTACACACCGAAGGACATACAGGCTGCCAATGAGGCGCTGAAGAACTACGACGGGTACCTGTGATCTAAAACAAAAGAAGTTATGATGTCATTTCGTAGAAATACCCTGTCATGAGGTGGTCGAAGCCGTCCTCATTGACTGAGGCCTCTATCTTCTCGCATCCGTAGCGTTTGTTACGGACGATGAAGACGCTGGCAGGGTCCGGCATCTGTTCGGCATAGAAGCGGAAGACATGGCGTGCCTTCATGTTGAAAGAAAAGCCGTTGCGGTGCAGCTGCCCGAGGTAGTAGGTGGCATCGGTAGGGTTCAGCGAGAGGGACCACAGCCTGTGAGAGGAGGACAGCGGGTTCTGCCGGAAGCGCCAGTCAGTGAAGCCAGCACGGACATTGTACTGGACGAAATTCTCCGGGTCGTCGGATCTGACACGTACAGCCTTCTGCATGACGTCGTCGATGAACATGACCTGCAGTCGGTCCTCCTTCTCGCCCTTCTTGGTGACCGTCTCGTCGCCCATGACATATTCCTGGACAGTGGCCGACTCCTCTTCACCGGCACCGGTCATATTGCCTCCGAATATGCCATTCAGCGACACTGTTGTCCGCTCGTTGCCCGTGGGGTTTTCGAGTGTGGGGCCTATGGTGTGCTGCGTGACGGAATATCCACCTTCGTCACTGCCCCAGTGCACGCTGGTGTCCCAGTCGCCGATGGCCACCGGAACAATCTTCAGCTCCGTGTCGCCTGCAGCGTTCTCGCGCATGAGGGGCCGGAACACGTCAATCTGAGTGAGCATGACCAGCGATGACTGCAGGCCGAAGGCACTGAAGTCAAAGTCCCACCCGGCGAAGCTGCCAAGAGGGCAGCGGAACACCTGGCGCATTCGCTCATCCTCCCCCATGCTCTCGTAAGCAGCTGCTGCAGCGTCGTAGGCCGGGTAGTCAACGGTTCTGACATTCTCCCGGACATCCTCCGGAATGATGTCATAGTCATGTGAGGGTGACGAGGACATGTCAAACATCAGGTTGTCAGCAGCCAGTGCCCGTGCGTCGCTCTCTTCGGCCATTTCCACGGTATATTCCTCCACAGGAACAATCTTCACGAGCTGGGCACCAGCGAAGAACTCAGGCACAGCCAGGAGCCTGACCGTCTTGGCCACCTCGTCAATCTGCATAGTGAGGTTGAAGAAGCGGCACACCTCAGTCAGGAACTCACGCGGCGTCCAGTGCGGCAGCACATGGGCATAGACGGCCGTCCGCTTTGCCGTGGCCACGAAGAGCCTGTTCCACGGTTCACGGTCGATGTCGCACTGGTCGAGGCTGAAGCCGTAGTGCCCGAGGACCTTCCTGACGAGGAAGAGCAGCTGGAACTGCCAGCAGGAGGTGGATGCCCCCTTCGTCTCGTCCGTCACCACCGACACGGCGACCTCTTCATCGTCAGCCCATGTAGCGGCATTGACCCTTCCGAGGGGCAGTTCGTCGATGTAGTCGTCACTGCCGAGGAAGTTCACCTCGCTGCGTCCCCCGAGCAGCTGCACCTTCACCGTCAGGTGGGTGACCTGCGTGACGCGTGCCGTGCCGACGAGTACCAGGCGGTTGTCCACCATGAGCCGGCACTTCATGCTGATCATCGGTTTCGAGGTGTCGATGCGCTGCAGGTTCTGCAGGAACTGCCGGTTCTCAAGAATATCCATGGGCAGGCTCACGTCCAGCGTATAAGTCTCTGACGAAGTGAAGTACGGGTTCTCCCGCGTCAGCTTGAACCCATTGGACTCAGCACTGAAGTACACGCGCTGCCAGCTGTTGCCGTCGTCCTTGGAGAGGAGTAATTGTGTCATGTCAGTTTACGAATTAAAGATTATTTTTTTGCCTTCAGGGCCTCCAGATGGTCAAGTGCCTTCTTGGCCTGTTCAGTATCCATGTATGCCGGTATGCCCTGGCTGACAGCTTCGCGCAGCTGCTCGTTAGTGTCGCGCAGCTGCTGCAGCTCCAGTCTCAGCTCCTCATTGTCGGTCTGGACATTGACCACAGGGGCGATGACGGAGGCGTTGGAACTGCCACCCACCGTGCGTCGCACGTCGTCCATGGTCAGCGAGCCTACGGTATTGTTCTTCTGTGCCCGGTCGATGAAGTCCAGGAAGGGGACGATGGCGGGGTTGTTGACGGCCTGATGGTTGGCCACGAACTCCCCTTCGTGCACCACGCCCGCCTTCTTGCGGTAGTCACGGCCGCCCGTGTAGCCACCCTCGTAATAGCCTGCGGCCTCTGCCTGGTGCTGTTTCTTGATGGTGGCCACCTGCAGCATACCCGCAGCGAGAGCAGCAGCTGCTGCCACAGGAGCCAGCAGATAGCCCACCAACGGCACCTGAGCGGCCGACGTATAGGCATTGATGGCCCCCATGGCGGTGCTGGCCAGCGCCTGGGCCATCTCCATCTTCATGGCACGGTCGTTCGACTTCTTCTTGATGGCGGCCACTTCCTTCTGCTTCTTTTCCTCCAGCTTCTTGACCTTCGCCTGGTTATTGCCGGCAGCCTCTATCTGGCGGTCATAGTTCTTGGTGACGACGGCCACCTCGTAGTCAGAGGAAGCCTTGGCGTAGGCACTGGCGGCATTATACAGATTGCCCAGCTGTTCGAAGACGGCGCCGTACTTCTCCTGCGTCTTCTCAACGAACTCATCGACGGCCATGGCCTTGGCCGCGAGGTACTCCGCATGCGTCAGCTCGTCGTTCTGGTACATTTCCTTCAGGGCCGCCGTCTGGTTCTGCAGGTTCGTCAGGTCGCCCGTCCAGGGGTTCTGGGCGTTGGCGTCACCAGCCTGCTGCCTGGCCACCTTGAAGGCAGCGGAGGCGGTGTCTCCGCTTACGGAACCGGCTGCGGAGTCCTGAGCGTAGCGTGCCTGTATCTGCAGGCGTGCCTGCTGGTACTCCTCTTCCTTGATGAGTCCCTGCCGGAAGAGCTCATCGAGGGCATTGAGTTCGAGGGTCTTTCTTTTCTCCGACGACTGTCCGAGGTACGTTTCGCGCAGGCTCTCCAGCGACTCCTGGTAGTACTGTTCCCGCTCCAGCTGGTGCTGGCGCAGCAGGTCCTCGGTTTCCTCCTCCACCTGCATACGTTCCAGCGAGCCCTTGTTGTACAGCTCCGCCTTCAGCTGCAGGTAGTCATAGTCAGCCTGGAAGAGTGCCTCATTCAGGGCCGCCTCGTTCTGGTAGATGCTGCTGTTCCGGTCTTCGAAGTCCTGCTTCAGCTGCTCTATGAGGTCACGGTGCTGGCGTTCCATGTCGTGCAGCTCCAGCTGCTGCTGTTCCTCGGTACCACGCCGGAGCAGCTGCTGCTCCTTCAGCTGCAGCTTCTTGTATTCGTCAGTTCCCTCGCCATACAGCTCCATGCGCTTGCGAATGCCTGCCAGCTGCAGCTGCTGCTCCTTCTCCAGATAGTCCCGGTAGTTGATTTCGCCCGCAGCGTATGCCGCCATGTTCATGGCCAGCAGCTCATCGTTGGCCGCCTTGATGGCCTCGTTACGTTCGCGGAGCTCCTTTTCCGTGGTGTCCCTGGTGGTTGTCCTGCCCCCTCTCCCACTCTTTGCGGGTGCGGGCGTGTAGGGTGGGGCTGGGGAACCGCCGGGTGCAGCTTCTTCAGCCGCTGCCTTAATCTTCACCATTTGCTCAGTGGTCTGTTCCAGCACTTCGTTCAGCCGTTTCTCCTCATCCTCCAGACTGGTCACTTCCTTCCTGTATCTGGAAACAGCCAGGCTTGCCGTATTAGTGTAATAGCCGTTTTCCTCAGTCACTGACGTCTCATTCCATCCTTTCAGGTTGCCATGGAAGACAAACGACTGTGCAGCATTCAGAGAGCGGTCAAGTTTTTCAGCGGCACTGTTCCACATGGTCAGCCATCCGTCGTACCATCGTGAATACTCACCTTCAGACAGCTGGTTACGCTTTTCCATTTTCTTTTGTTCCAGCTCATCAATCTGGGCCGCCAGTCTCTTGGCCTTGGCATTAAGCAGAATGGACTGCGTATAGTTCTTGATGGCCACGTCCGCTTTCTGCGTATTGATACTCTCCATATCCAGATTGCCCAGGTATTCAGGGCTAATCTTATTAATTTCCTCAATAGCCTTTCTTCTTTCAGTGTCAGAGAGGGCTTTATTCCTCGCAATTTCTACCAATTTATTGAGCGTCCTTGTCTCACTCTCGGCATCGGCCGCGGCCTGCCGGTTGACTTCATCCAGTCTTCTGGCAGCAGCTGCAGCATCGTCCGTTTTCTTTGACAAGTCCACAAGAGCAGCCACTACAGTCATGACGGCCGTTGCCACAGCCAGGTAAGGATGAGCAAGCATCACCCTGTACAACGAGCGGAAAGAGGCAATAACCTTCTCATTCCAGAACACCTGCAGCTTAGCCGCCATGTTCTGCCCATTGACAGCGACCGTATATGCGATAATAGCTGCTGTAAGAGTAACAAGCGTCGTGCGGTACCGGGTAATAAAGTCTGTCAGTTCAGCCAGGACCTTCACTGCCATGGATCCTGCGCTGATGGTGTATGTCACGACAGGTCTCAGTCTCTCGCCCAATTCAACAGACAGTTCATGGAACTTGTTTTTCGCCTTTTCCAGCTCAGCCTGTACTGTATTATTCATCGTGTTGTATTCATCCACGACAGAAGAACCTTCCTCGTAAGCCTTAGTTGCCAGCTGCTGATGGCGGCGTACATCGTCAATCTTATCGGCCAATGTAGAAATTACCGCCACGGCCCGGCTGCCGTCCAGTCCCATGTCGTCGAGCATCTTCATCATGGTGGCCGCATCCTGTCTTTTCAGGTTGTCAGCCAGCCGGAGGACGGCACCGTTGGCATCCTCGTCGATCAGGCGTGCGAACTCTTTCACGTCCATGCCGGCGATACGTGCGAATTTCTCGGTGTCGCTACGCATCTTGGTGAGCATATTACCGAATGCCGTTGCCGCCATCTCGTCCTGCAGCAGTCCTTCGTCCATGACGGCGGCGAATCCCATCAGTTGTGCCTGAGTCAGTCCGAGCTGTTTGCCGAAAGCCCCCACGCGTGCCGTGAAGTCCACCAGGTATCCTGCCTTGGCGGCAGAGTTCTGCGCCAGTTCGTTGACCGCAGAGCCAGTAGCCAGCATGGCTTCACGCAGTCCCTTTTTCTCATCCTCTCCGAAGGCCATTGTCAGCTTGCCTATCTGGTCAATGGCCCCTTCTCCCAAGTCGTCACCCAGAGCCACGTTGATCATGTTTCCGGCTTCCACAAAATTAACAATGTCTTCTTTCGACGTCTTACCCAAGCGTCCTGCGGCCCCTGCCAGTTCGTTCAGCTGTTCCCTTGCGGTACGTGTGTCCATTGTTTTCAGCTTCTCATTCAGCTCCCTTACCTGGGCTGCCGTCAGTCCCGTGTATTTGCGGGTATCCGCCATAGCTTCCTCCATGTCGGCATAGTCCTGGACGCACTTTCTTACGGTCATGGAGAGTCCGGTAATGCTGCCGATGAGGACAGTCACCCCACCCCAGCTGTTATTCAGAAATCTGAAGAACTTCTGCCATACCGACGTAGAAACCTCCGTAGCAGCATTCATACGCACCATCTCTGCCTTGCACTCCCTTATCCTCCGAGTCAGCTCATTCCACTCCTGGCTGTTGCGCTTCACGTGTCCGCTGCGCAGTTCCTTATTAAGGGCCTTCACCGTCATTGCCAGCTCTTTATAGGAGGCGTTTGACAGGTTCTTGACCGACGTGTCAAGCCCCTTGATGTATTTTTGCTGCTCACGTATTTTCCGGTTACAGCTATCAATGTTACGCTGCATTTGTGCGGCCAGTTCGCGGTCTTCTTTTTTCTGTGAGCGGTAAAGTGCTTCCTGTGTTTTTCTCAGGCGTTCACGCTCAGCCTGCAGCTCTTTAAGCTTGTTCTGAGCCTCACTGGAATTGATAACTATTCTGGCAGAAAAAGTCTCGTTGTTCATAAAAATAAGCGGTATATCTACAATTTTATGCAAATATACCGCTTATCATTTATTATTGAAAATACTAACTATCGAGCAGTTCCAGAGGCCATCCGTTCTTCTCCGGCCATTCCTTCTGCCACTGGCAGAACACCCTCCTGACCTCTTTCTCGAGTCCTTCTTTTGAAGGCGCGGACACTATTTTCGTTTCGTCGGCCGCCCGCTGTTCCAGCCTGGCATGGTACATCTTGTCACCATAGTCATAAGTTGACCACCGGACGAAGAACATGCCATAGCCTCCCTCCGTGACTTGAAGCTGCACAGGCCTTGTAGGCATGTTGTGCGATTTACCAGGCATCAAGCCAAAGCCGGCCACCACACCGAGCGGAATGAGCACGATGCCGAGCAGGGCTAATATGATCATCAGAATATCCATACCTTCTTTCATCTTAACCGCTGCAAATATACAAAATATTTTCCGGATATGCAAGGAAAAACGAAAGAAAAAAACCGCCACCTTCACAGGCAGCGGCAACAATCAATAACTAAAAAACCTAAAACTTAATATTATGATTAAGAGAACAAAATACCTCTAAGGGTTGATTTTCCTTCGTACATACATGATGACGGCCAGTACCGCAGCAGCCACGCTGAAGGCCGTCACGCCCATCATTATCTTACCGTAGTCCACGCACACCTGCTCCCAGCGGGAAAGTTCCCTTTCCACAGGATAGGGAACCTGTATGCTGTCAACACGAACACTATCCTTGTAATGCAACTCCTTGAGGTCACTCAAAAGGCTGTTGATCTGCTCTTGCTGAATTATCAACAGCCGCTCATTAGCCGCCAACTTGATTCCTAACTTTGCCAGCAGCACGCTGTCTTCTGGCCTTCCTTCACGTATAATGGTATTGGTCTCTTTATTGACCTCCACCTTCTTCTCTACGGTGTCCGTCTGGTGTACTATCTCAGTCTTGACAGTTTCTACGGGCACATACTTCGTCCTGCAGCCGCACAGCATCAGCAGTACGGCCACTATGATGCAGGCCATCATCACCGGGCCCCAGCAGCCCTGCCGCCCGGCCATCTGCCGGTACTGCCACTCATAGTATTCCTTGTCCGTCATATCGATACCTGTTTAGAACCAGACAACCTTGCCACCGTTACATACCAGCCGCCGGTACTTGATGCCGTTCAGCCGGTTCAGCCATCCAGGCAGGTTCACCTCCTGCCCGGGAGCACTGGCCACGCTCTCGAAGTGCAGCTTGCGCCGTTTCCACAGGGCAGAAAAGAGCGTAGAGGGGTCAGCATCGTTGAGAGCCTTCAGCGTCTTCGGTCCGACGATGCCGTCAGGTGTCACTCCGAGCACCTGTTGCGGATATACTATGCCGTATTTCCCGCTGCCCCACACCCAGTCCACCAGCAGGTTGGCCACCGACTGGCTTTCTATCTGGTCAGCCCTCCACCTGTTCCAGAAGCGGCGGAACACCGTGTCCCATTCCTCTTCCGTCAGGTTCTTCAGGTCAGCGATGGTCCTGCTGCTACCGAAGACCTCACGATAGGTGCCAATCGTCACGCCCCATTTCGTCGGGCCGCCACGGTCGCTACGCCGGTTAGTGTACTTCTTTCCTTCCCATGACCGTATGAACGGTTTTAAAATCAACATGTCTGCCATAGTGCCGGGTGTTTTATTCCTTCATTTTGTCCATATAGTTACGTACTTCCTGGTCCACCTTTGTCCGGACATAGAGGGCTATGCCGAATACTCCCCCAGTGAAACTGAGGCACATGCCGGTAAATCCCAGCACGCCGTTAGTGATGTCTCCCGTCAGCAGGAAGTTGATGTAGCACAGGGTAATGCCTGCCACCAGCGAGAACACTGCGCAGGAGTACTGTACGATGTCTTTTGTGTTGTTCGTCATATCTCCGGTTTTTTATTGCAAAGATAACGACAAAGTGAGCGTTATGAAAATACAAAACAAGAAGCACAAAGTCAAAGTCCGACGGCCACGCCTCCAGCAAGATGCTGCAGGCGGTGGCTGTCTTAAATCCACTTTACTATCTTATTCATTTCCGATATTTCAGATAAACATCGAAGGCAGCCTGGCGCTGGTCGTCAGTCAACTCAAAGCTGCTGTTGCTGACATACGCATCATAGATAATGCCCAGATATTCATGCTTATAGTCCAGGTTCTCCCGCATCGGTCTCAATGCGGGCAGGTCAGACGGATGCAGACCTATCTCCTTGGCGAAAGCAGGAGTAAGGAACCGTGCGATGGCCATAGGCTGGGCCTTATCCACAGCATGTGATATCAGTTTAGCTTTCGGGTGCCGGACAATCTCAAAGACATCAACGGAACCGTTAGATGTCTGTCTCATCCATTTGAACGGCACCTCCTTGTTATTCACGATAACTATCACGTCACAGTCCTTTGGCTTGAAGCCTTCCATGCCGCTGAAGAAGGCGCGGCTCCCTGTAATGATTCTTTTCATTTCGTTTTGTTTTTTGTTTTTATTGCCTTTCTCATTTCCGTCAGCAGCGTCTGTCGGTCGCGTTCACCATAGATCTGTGTAGTCTCCAGCTTCCGGTGTCCCAGCATCTGCTGTATTGCCGTCATTGGCAGTCCCTGATGAAGGAGCAGCTGTGCGAAGGTATGGCGTGCTGTATGAAACGTATAATCCTCATCTATTCCTATGGCAGTCAACAGTCTGTGCAGTATCTGGTTGACTGTTCCATTCTGCCCCAATTTGGTTGACAGCTTTTCGATGGCACCATACCTTTTGATGATGGCAAGCGCTGCCCCGTCAAAGATCTCTGCCATGGGAATCTCCACGACGAATCCGGTCTTCACCATGTGTTTCTTAATCCATCCGTCGGGACTGATGTGAGTAGATCTGAGCGTCACCATATCACTGAATCGGAGTCCCGTATAACAGCAGAACAGGAAAGCATCCCGCACCAGTTCCTCTTTCTTACCAGCGACCTTCATCTTCTCCAGTTTGCGCAGCTTATCAGCGGGAATAAAACCACGCTTAGGTGTCATCTGAGGTATCTGGTATCTGTCAAAGGGATTTCTGGCAATGATTTCCCTTGCCACTGCTTCGTTCATGACTGCCCTAAGCATGCGCAGTCTTCCCACACGAGTGTTATGCATCAGTCCTTCTTGACGTAGCCATGACTCATATTTCACGATGAACTGATGGTCTATATCAGATACCAGGCTGCCTTTTCTGAATTTCTCCAGGTTATTACGCAGCGTCATGTAGCCTTCCTTCGTATGCTCTTTCCTGTCACTGTTATTAATTACTTCTGTGATGAAATCACGTAATTTAGCAGCAGGAGATGTATGTTCTTTCAGGGCCTCGCGAATCATGATAAGTGTTGGGCATACGCCACGTCGCACATACTCCAGTTCAATATTCTCAATTTCTATCAGCATCTGCATCAGGGCTGCGTTCAGCCCTTGAGCCAGCGGATGGTCCTTAACTAATCCTGCCCCCCAGTATTCAGGTTTAACATACACATGGGTGGAGATATAGATACGGCGGCCACCCTGAGAGCACTCAATCTGCACAAGACCTTCACCCTGTCGGTTAAGCCGTCTGGCACGATTGAAAACAAGTCTGAATCTTACTTTCTGTAACATGATTTAATTCTTTAACAAATGAGTAATAGTTTAGCGGATAGTTATTACTTTCGATTTGCAAAAAGAACGTAATCATTTGTCTTTAAGTATGTTTCAGATGTTATCTTCTTTTGTGTCAGTTACTTTTGTGTCACTAAATGTGCACCACAGGCACACAAATAGTGACACATCAGGTCTAAGCGTACGGTGTTTCAACAATGATATTTCCAGCGGAATTTGCGGTGACCACTTGCAGATATTTCTTGTCAGCTGCAACGTTGACTGTTGTCAAACTGGTGGCAACACATTCGCCGACCTGCTGTATATACTGCAGGTTTTGCCCACTCTGGCCAAAGCGGAGATACTGGCATTTACCAAGGATTTGGCTTTCGTACAAGTTTCCGCTAAAGGTGTTTTGATATATGTATCCGCTAAACGTATTATACTGCACGTTTCCGCTAAACGTGTTGTTCCCTACGTATCCGCTAAAGGTGTTTTTCTCTACGTATCCGCTAAACGTATTGTACTGAATGTAAATTCCACTAAAGTAGCAATATTCTACCTTTGCTTCAGAGAAATTATTGTTATAGAAATTTTTGCATCTACAGCTCCAATCGTGACAAGCACCACTGATGCGGTTTTCAGAACAATGGTAACTATATTCATCGGTGAAGAACTGCTGGAAGGTGATATTAGGAAGGGCGCGTACTTTGAGCAGCGGGCCATCGTCAATGCTTTGAGAAATGAAGTAAGGCTCCATTATGTTGTTCGACGGACGCGGCGAGTCGCCGTAGTCGGGTTGCATTTCATTCTCCGTTTTGAACATCCCCATCGACGCGTCGGCCTGTTCCGGGTGATCTGCAACATCTTCGTCCAAAGAAGCCAGGCAGGAGAAGGTATATACCCAGATGAAGTTATCGTCTTCCTGTGCTGGGAGAGTATCATTGTCTGGGCCTGTAGTCATTCCAGGAATGGCAAGATAGCAGCCATTGCCATCGAACTCTTCAAGTTCGCAGTAACAGCGTTTGAACTGAATGTTCTTGAAGTCGTACGGGCACTGGTTACCCCATTCGTCCTTCATCTGGTAGATGACACCCTTGCCGTTCTCCGCATCTGCCCAGGCGAATCGGTCTGTGTCATTGTCCAGGCAGTATTTCAGTTCCCAAGCTTCCAGTTTCGCGTCATGGAAGTAGTCATCCTCGCCCGTCGTATGCTGGATGGCCATTGCATTCTCGGAGAGGACATCAACACTTTCTGCCATCACCAATATGTCAAACTGATGGCCGGCAGACCGTGTGTCCAGCTGGGTTGTGGTGGTCTGGTAGTCCGTTATCCGGTACCACTGTCCCGGTTTCAGTTTCCCATTGTCACGCAGTTCCTTCAGTTTCTCCCATGTAACGGGACAGATTGCCTTCAGGGCGGCGGCACCCTCCCCAGCACCTTCGCGAATGTTATCAAGGTCCTCTATTTTTTCCTGCTTCTCCTTCAAAGCTTCAAAGGCCGCGCCACTGGTAAGCAGCTGATCACTATTTTCCTGAGGAGTGGTGTCAGGATTTTGCACCTTGTCAAGAAGCTGCTGCAGCTCTTGATCTGTTTGTCTGATAATAAAGTCTTTTTCCATTGTTCATTTATTTAGATATTAGTCATTTTCACTTTCACGTTCATACCGTTAGAGGTAATGATCTTAGTGTGATAGAAGTCCCTCAGTTGTGCGTACGGGTATCTTATGAACGTCTTGTCAGTAGCAGTATATACCACGATCAGTTTGTTCATCCCGGCACAGTGGCAGTACTTCCCTGTTACTGGTATGCAATGGCCATTGGGTATTGAGCAGAGGTGCTGTTTGTCAGTGATGTCACGGAAGCCATCTTCGAAGTCATCATCTGGTACCCTTGCCTGGAATATGGCGTAATATTCTCCAGCAGGAAGAGCATTCAGCATGAAGTACCATCCATCCTCGGCCCTCGTCATTTTCTGTTTGGGCAGGTGGGCGATGACGCGTCCGTATTTATTCAGGATGGTCACCTGCCAGTCGTCACTGTCCTGTGAGAATCCTTCAAGGGTCGCTTCCACCTTGTATTTCTTGTCTGTACCTTCAAAATCCATCATGGCACCTCCTTACTTTATATATTCCTTCAGGGCCGTACCCAATACATAGGGATAGAACTGGGCAGCCCATTCGAGTGACTCCTTACTTTCCTCATTCAGTTCTATCCCTTCCTCTTTCTTCAGGTGGAAGATTTTAACGCCTAACTCACATTCAGGGAGTCTGCGTCCCTTCATGTAGAGTAGGTTACCAAGGTCTTTACGTGCATCCCACGTGGCAGGCTCGCCATTGACATCCTTAAAGGGGATTTCGGCTGGCTTGAAATTTTTATTCATCGGCCACCTCCTCTCCGTCATTGGTCACCAACTGTCCAATTGCCTTAATAGCGGCATGAACGTCGTCCAGGTAGTCTTCCGGCACGTCGTTCATTCCGTAGCACATGCCGCGGTTGTCGCGGTAGCCGCTGATGCTGCCCACGAAGTCACCCGGCTGACCTTCATTGTTTTTGCAAATGTTAGCCGAGACGTTTTTCACCGCGTCGTCACTGGAACTATTCATGAAGGAACCTGTGACAATGACGCGGTCATCCTGATACTCGAAACGGACTTCCGTCCGCTGTCCGGTGATAGTCATTTTTCCCATAGTCTTCAACTGTTACATGGTTAGTTACTTTTCTTTTCGTTCTCTCTCGGGCTGAAGTCAGCCTTAGTGTTCCACAGCCATTTGTAGATGGCCACACCCACGGCTGCAACAGCTATTGCTGCAGCCACTGTCAATGCGATGAAGTTCAAAATGCTCATAGTTCTTAATTATTTATAGGGGTTATACTTTGTTGTTTCTGGTTAATCTGCAGTCCGGGAGCACCGGCCAGTGACATAGCAATCCATTCCGAGCTGCCTTTCTCTGCCCCGGCTTTCAGTGTCAGCTGGCCGTAGTTTGTCTGCGTTGCAGTGACAGGTCTTGCCCCGTTGAATCCTGTGACATATATATAGGTGACGCGATAGTATATAGTCAGGTCGCTTGTCACCTTCTGCAGCTGGTCAGCTCTCAGTTGTCTGATGTCCACCCTGGTATAGCTGGCATCGCCCATCTGTATATATTCTCCCGTTGATTCCACGCTGATGGAGAGGTGGCTGTATGCCATCACCTCAGATGCGCTGAAGTCCTTATCGTCATTTATCACTATTTCAAAGCGTGAGATGACGGCAGGAGCGGAATATACCAAAGAGCCAGTCTGCAGGAAGCAATGCGTATAGGCCCCGCCGCCATCGTTACGCGAGATGCCCCCCATGTACATGTCCTTCACCACGCACAATATTGCGGGCAGCCGGAATGTCGGGTTAGTAACTGTCAGCTTAGCGTTGCCAAGTACGTCGTTGCCACTGGTCGTCTTATTCTTCAGATAGGTAGCATAGTCCTCGATCAGCTTGCACAGGTACTGGTTTGTACCAAGGGAGGGCATCAGTTGCTGTGCACGTGCTGATTCCGACACCTGTTGCGTGGCATAGAACGTCATCTTAGACGTGAAGAGGCGCATGTAGGACAATGCCCCGCTGACGGGCACCTGCACAGCCACTGCCAGTCTCCAGCAGTCGTTATCTGCCATGCCCAGCAGGTCATTCAGGATGATAGCCCTTGTGTCGGCGTTACCTATGTTATACTGAGTTCCGGAGCCGAATCGGAACGACATCCCGTCGAAGAGAGGCGAGGTATTGTTCGGGTCGTCCAATGTCCAAGCCCCGGCAGGAGTAGCAGCAGTATAGCCGATATTCGTGTTAGCCGCACAGTTGGCGACGGCCGTCAGACTGAAGGTCTTACTGTGTACGTTATCGACGGGAGCCGGAGTGTCATGGTAATAGCCATATCCCTCATTCTTGTCAGACGGCTGAGTAAAGTCCATGATGCGGAACGGGGCATTCCATGTACCAGTCGGCCGGTTGTACGTCCATTGTGCGTTTGAGTTCAGCACGCTCTCCAGCTCATCGCTGTCAGCCACGGCACTGGTACCGCTCTCGCCTGAGTCACTCTTTTGTCGCAGCAGGGTATTCAGTGCTGGTACCAGTCCGAACTTCGCATTGACAAATTCCGCGTACGTCAGTCGCCTTATGGTGTTAGCCACGACAATGGGCTTGTATTTAGTCCATTTATTAATACGGCTGCTGGAGCAGAGTACCTTTTCTTTCAGTGTTCCTATTCCGAGCACCTTTGCCACATCCTTGAAGCTTACTGGTGCGATGATAATTTTATTTCCTATAATCATATTATGCAACTGTTAAGAGTCCTGCCTGCTGGCATTTCTGCAGATCCAATATATACCTTCGTCCGTTGTAATACAAGTACAGCTCCGCATCGTAAGTCCTACCGCCCACGACCCAGGCAGAAGAAAATCCCCATCCGTCGCTATCGACCGAGAACAGCGTGTTGCCAGAATAGTCCTTAAGTCGCAGTCCGTCAGAAGCAATAAGCTGTATCTCATCCTCATCACGTGTTATCTTGCAGTCATCCGACAGTTTCAGGGTGTGAGTATTTATTGTATCAATGGTGGCACTGTCAGTGGAACCGGAGCCGTCGCTAAGGCCCAGTGAGCTGATGCCTCCCAAGGCATAGAAGTCCACTGCCCCGCCATCGTATCTCTGCACCTTCAGTGCTTTGTTTGCGGCGTCCCATGACAGCAGGGCGTCACCAATACGGATGCCATTACGGCTTCCGTCATTGTATATCCTGGCCACGAGTGAAGTTCCTGCATAGAAGTTGATGCCCTTAGTAGAGCCGCCGTAAAGGTGAGTGGCATAGTTTCCGTTGACAGTGCCATATCCCATCTCAAAGACGTTGTTGACATCCATTCTCATGACAGTCACATTTCCTCCAGAAGTATTCCTCAGGATGTATGACGTGTTATTACGAGTCTGAAGGATATTACCATTGGCATCCACGCGCAGTGATTCCACGTTCGAAGCTCCGGTCTGGACATGCAGGCTATTACCTCGCACATATACTTCATAGTTTTGGAAATGTTCCCCAAGTACCAGGTTGTTCCCCGTGTCAACACGGAGGACTATACGTTCCGTGCCGGACGTATCCTGCATGTAGATACCTTGTGCATTTCTCATTACCAGCGAGCCGCTCAGGCAGATGGTGTCAGCCAGCATACTGTTCGTGAAGCGTGAACGGAACTGACGACTGGAGAAGGCAGATACAGGTGACAGGATATCACCACCGCTGACGGCATTCAGATAGAAAGCAGCGGCATTGTTCACGATGAGCTGTCCGGCTGCCAGGTTCTCAATGATACGACTCGTATAGTCAGCGGAACTACCGTTATAATGGAAGTCGATGTATCCACCGTCATTGGCTGTCGAGGGAACCGCCGAGAATTCAATTGCCCTTAGTCTTGCGCTGTCTCCGGACTTCAAGAATCCCTGATCGTTCACCCAAGCCTGCGTGGCATAGCCGGAGAGCGACTGGTGCGACGTGAGGTACCCTTGGTTCCTGACCCAAGCCTGCGTGGCATAGCCGGAAAGCGACTGGTGCGACGTGAGATACCCTTGGCCCTGGACCCAAGCCTGCGTGGCATAGCCGCCACTTGACAAGTACTGCGCCAGTGCCTCTATGTCCAGTCCTGATGTCTTCCCGTACGTCCATTGCGTGCCGTCCCACACCAGTCCGATGCCCGACTGTGAGGGAGTACCGAGTCCGGCGTTGTTGATGGATGCCAGCGGTTCTGCCAGCGTCAGCGTGCTGCCGTCCTCCCCGTCACTGCTCTTGCCCAGCGCCGACACGCCTTGTGTGGCATAGATGTCACCGTTGAACTTCAGTGCCTTCTTAGTGGCATCATACTCTATGACGAATCCGCCAATGGTAATCTTTCCCGACATGGTGATATCGGCCACGTCCGTCAGGCTGCCGCTTACCACACCCCTGTTCAGCGACTGTCCCCACCACGTATATCCATCGAGGGAATCCTCCGTCAGATAGTGCTGGTTCCTGACCCAAGCCTGCGTGGCATAGCCGCCACTTGACAGGTACTGTGCCAGTGCCTCTATGTCCAGTCCTGATGTCTTCCCGTACGTCCATTGCGTGCCGTCCCACACCAGAGAGACGCCCGACTGTGAGGGAGTACCGAGTCCGGCGTTGTTGATGGATGTCAGCGGTTCTGCCAGCGTCAGCGTGCTGCCGTCCTCCCCGTCGCTGCTCTTGCCCAGCGCCGACACGCCTTGTGTGGCATAGATGTCACCGTTGAACTTCAGCGCCTTCTTGGTGGCATCATACTCAATGACAAAACCGCCAATGGTAATCTTTCCCGACATGGTGATATCGGTCACGTCCGTCAGGCTGCCGCTTACCACTCCCCTGTTCAGCGACTGTCCCCACCACGTATATCCATCGAGGGAATCCTCCGTCAGAAAGTTTTGGTTCCTGACCCAAGCCTGCGTGGCATAGCCGCCACTTGACAAGTACTGTGCCAGTGCCTCCAGATCCAGCCCAGATGTCTTCCCGTACGTCCACTGCGTGCCGTCCCACACCAGTCCGACGCCCGGCTGTGACGGATTGCCGAGTCCTGCGCTGTTGATGGAAGCCAGCGGTTCAGACAGCAGAAGTGTGCCTTCGCCCCCTCCTTCATCGCCTTCATCGTCAGAGGTACTCAGTCCGAGAGCCGACAGGTCACCGTCGGTATATGCCCCGGCAAACTCCGTCTTCAGGTGAGCATATTTCTTGCCGTTCTTCGCATTCACCACCGTTTCCCAGTATCCTCCGGTGTCCAGTCCATCGATGGTGTCAATTACGGAGGACAGGCCGCTCTCAGCGAAGTCGAGCAGCATGAGTAGAGCAGTACCCACACGTGTGGCAGTGTTGGCCCCCGTCAGTCTTTCATCGCGGATACCCTCACACCAGTCTCTTATATACTCAGCTCTATAATCCATGTCTTTTCTTTATGCAAAAATACTCCCTATTGTTAAGCAATGAAAATACTATACATTTCTCAGGGGGTTGTCCGGATGCCTCTCGAGGTCGAACATCATACGTATCACGTTAGACATTGTTCCCATGTATTCATTACCATAGAGGTCACGTTCGACGCTGTTCAGCACATAAATGCTCTGCAAGTATTTTTTAGAGAACCACGGCCGGCGTTTTCTCGGTTTACCGCTGGTCATGTCCTTTCTGCTCCACGAAGGGCCTCTCCGTCGTGGCTTGTTCAGTCCGTGTGCTCTCCGGTAGTACGGGTCCAGAATCTGCAGGTCCCCCCCGTTGTCCCTGTCATATCCGTTGCCGACGCCAGCCTCCTGGAAGATGCCATACTGCAGGAACTCATGTACGACGGCTGTAGATCCGGGAGCCTGTGACACCACATGCGACTGGTTGTCATAGAGTCGCATGGTATCAATGATTCCCAGCTGCATTATCTTCTCCCTCCAGATGGTAATCATCGTCTTAGCCCATTCCTGTTCCCACTTCCGGATATCCTCCTCAGTGACGGGTCGTACAATCTTACGTCCATTGCTCATCGTCATATACAAGATCTACAGGTTCGCTTACAGAGATGGTGAAGAACAGTCCTGTCATTCCGCTCAGGTAGTACCGTCCCAGCTCCTGGTTGGCTATCCGGTGTGTGTCCACGTACATAAGTTCCTCCTCATATTTATATTTATCATGGAGGATTTTAGACACGAACTGCAGGAAGAGTTGTCGGCAGAGGTTCAGTTCCCGCTGGCGGTCTTCCATGTTTCCGTATTCGTACGATGACACGATGAACACGGTGTATGCCCTTTGTTTCGAGAAGCCGTACGTGCCATCAGGCGACGACAGGTTACCCGTGTTCGTGTCTGTCACTGCCACGAAGCGGTCGCTGTCCCGGTACAGCTCGAGCAGTCCCTCCAGGTCATCGGGTGACGAAATGGTAACAGGAAGGAATCCCATCTCTGCGGCCAGTCTGTTCCGTCGGGTCATTTCGCTGAAATAGACGATGGCGTCAAACATTCTCTTTTCCATACTTCCTTTTGAATTCTTCCGACTCAATGGCGAGCATCTCCAGCTCGTTGAGTGCATCCCATGTGTCGGTATTGATGACTTCTTCATTCTTGGTTATATCCCCTTTTGTCAGCAGGCGTATCTGTGTAACCGTTATCATCCTCTGGTCGGCACTGCTGCCATGGCCGTCGGGCGGCCCCGGTTTCAGGAAATGCGGGAATATCGCAGCAAACCGAGTCTTCACCGCAGCGTACCACAGCAGGACCGACAGTTGCATCACCTCATCCAGTTCGAGCGGATTCTCATCGGGCACCTGGTATAGCACAGTAGCCATCTGTTTGAGTCTGCCGTTATCCTTCGTCTGCAGATATGCCTGGTAGAAGTTCTCCAGCTTGAGGTAGTTCCCGAATGGCACGTCGTGCAGCCACATGTCCACGGCCTTGTATTTTCCCATGCTCTCCAGTCTGACAGTCATATTCTCCGGATGTTCGAGGAAGGAGAGTGGTGCAATGACGGCCGGAATGTCCGACGAGTCCATTATGAAGGTTCTGCCGTCCTTCATGCTGCACAGCCATCCTCCTACGGTCTTCCTCTCTACGGTAATACCGGCAAAGCATACAGCCGCATTCACTTTCACGCACTCCATCCAGTTCCGCTGCCCGTCGTAGAGCACGTACAAGGCCAGCACATGCCGGAGCTGCTCCTGCGTGAGCTGCTCCCATGCCGTGGGGATGGAGAGTTCCACACTCTTACATAAAGAAGAATGTGGGATCTTCTCTTTTGTTCTTGTACCTTTCTGCATGTCTGGATCGGTAAAGCATTGATTCCTTATATGTGGGATAGTTGTCAGCAAATTTTTCCAGCTGTTGTATCAGTGCGTCGAGCATCATTCTGTTGGGTACTGGCTGGTCCTGCGACACGAAATCGCCTATGAACCGGATACATTTCTCAACGATGATGCAGTCGGCCGTGTTCAGCTGGTTACACCGCCATTTAGTGAGCAGCTCATCCATATATTCCGTTGATATGGTATTTCTCAGTTGTGTGTCAGCGGTCACCGCCTTCCCGCGTGCAGCCTGCACGTTTTCAGGAGACAGCGTCAATGAGGTGTGGTTTCTGATATTCGACAGTTGCCAGAACAGGTTGCTGATACACTGATGCGCCTGCATGGTCTGTCCCCATCCATCCATGCGTATGAGTTCAGTAACCAGCTGCTCATGAACCTGCATCCGCTGAATGCGCAGCTGGCTGAGCAGTTTCTCCACGCGCACCTGGCTTGCCGGTGCCGTGCTCTGGGTGCTTACTATGCCGAAGCCCGTAGCGGTGAGCACCAGGTCGAACGACCTCATGTTCTCAGCAAACGTCTCTATACACACATGCTGAATGATGAGAGCCAACACATTCTCAGACTTCTCCGCCCTGTCGGCCATCTCTGGGCTGACAGTACTGTTCACCAGCTGTCCATAGTGTTGCGGGAACAGCTTAGTCATTCGCGCAAACACGCTGTCGTTACGTTCCGGGGTCTTGGCCACTGGCACATATTGTTCAAAGATATCCTTCGTGATCATCAAGTCCGTCTTCATAGCTATTCTCCTTTGTTGTTCTGTTCCTGTGTCATTATTTCCTTGGCGTCCGTATTCTCGTCAAGCGTAGTGAGCAGTATGATGGGAACTTCCGGATATACCTTTTCATCCCATCCGTTGAAATAAATAATGGTATGGTGCAGCGTCATCATCATGTCGTGCGGCAGCGTCTCCAGTACCTGTTTCATGGTGAACAGCTCACGTTTGTCGCTGCCGGAGTTGTTCATCTGGCTCTTACCAGGAGAAGCACCTGCCAGGTTCGGGTGAACATTGTCCGAGTATGCCATGACGTTCGAGACCTCTGCCACGTCATCGTTATACTCCCCTCCAGCCTTTGATATATCGACTGTGTTGATTTTCACGTTATGGCGCTCGTTGCCGTTCAGCATAGTCTCGAACTCGCTCCAGAACAGTTTGTCAGAGTTTTCGGATCCTCCGAGGTAGTCACGCAGGTCTTTGATGAATTGGCTCTTCATGTCCACATAATCGTCAGTTCCGACCGTGATACCCTTCTCCCTTGCCCTGTTCTCCCAGAACAAGGAGTTGATCTCCACGTGGTACCTGATGTGCTGTGCGTTCTTTATCTTCGCCTTTTTGGCAGCCGTCAGCAGGCCGTAGATGTCATACCACCCGTCACGCAGCACGGCAGTATAGTAAGGTACCGGGTAGTAGTCTGACCCGACAGTCGGGATACGGCATACAACGGCGAACTTCGTCTGTGAGAATTTGCTGTATTTGAACATGCCAAGCGGGTCTTTCTCCCTGCCAGTCCTGGCCATGAGGTCGCCAAGTGGGTTGTATTCGTCCAGGAGGGGAATCACCTCCACCTCGTTCGGCGTGTCATAGTCTTTCCAGTTGGCATAGAACACGTTTCTGATGCGCCCTGAGCTGTCCGCCTTCTCGAAGCGGATATGGCACGCGTCCTTATGTACCAGCCGTACTATCCGTTTACGGTCCCGGCTCAGTATGATGACAGCCACGCAGAAGAAGTAATATTTGATGTCGGTGATCTGTTCTGCGAAGAATCGCTTCATGTTATTGCAAAGCAGGAATTTCTTCACTTCCTTGTCAGCTGTCGGCTGAGGTTTCTCCTCTCCCCTGGTTGCCTTGTCCATGTATTCAAGTCCCCGTCCGTAGCATGTCAGCACGTTGAAGAACTTGTCCTGGCTCATCACCGTATTCTTCTGCACATTCTCCTTCAGTTCGTAGGGCAGGCGGTTGTCCCGTCCCCACGCCACCACCTCATACTCCACGTTTCCGGCCTTCACTGGAATGATGTTTTCTTCTTCAGGTGAAGAGTGGACGTTCTCCGTTGTAATGGCCGAGTCCACAGGTCCGGGACGATAGATGTCAAATACGTAAGTTTCTTCTTGTTGTTTCATATATATACAGGATGTCTGTTAATCTCAAATATCAATACGTCGGTAATTTTTCTCTTCTGTCCGCTCTTAGGGTTCATCACGTCATGAGTGCCCCGCCGCCAGTAGGAGCTGATGACCCTCCATCCTTCGTATCTTCTTATCTCCCCGTTCTGCTTCAGCGTCACCAGCGTCACCAGTTCGTGTGTCCTGATGCATTCGTCGAGGAACAGCTGGGCCTCCTTCAGCTGGATGGCCGACTTCACTATCTCTTTCATGTTTAGTTGAATGTATGGTCGAAGGTATTATCGAAGATGCGTCCTGCATGGCGGTGCTGCAGCACGTTATGTATGCGCTGTGCATACTGGTACGTGAATTCGAAGGCAGGCATGTCGTCGTCCTCGTTGGTGATGACACTCTTTGAGTCGTTCACCACCACGGCCTTACCGATGGTGTCTCCCAGCCAGATATACACCTCCATGCTCCTGAACAACTCGTCAGCCCAGTCGGCCATTGCTGTGTTCAGCCATCCCGTGTTAGCCGTGAATCTGCGTTCCTCCACGATGCGGTAGTTACGCAGCTGTCCGCTGAAGCGTGCTGACTGTCGTGTATATTGTGAGTCTTTCTGGTGCGTTCCCACGCAATGCAGGAACTCCACGCATCCGAAGGAGTTGACGAAGGCCAGCGACGGTGCCGGTGGTACCATGTCACAGCCCACTATGAAGCGCTGCTCTCTCGCCCCCGACTTTACCAGGTACTCTTTCAGCATGTCCGTCGTGGTACCAAGCAGGCTCACCACCCTGTCTGCAGACACGAAGAAGGCCGACACGCCGCCGCTTGTTGCCGTGGCATTCATAGTCTTTGTAATTGACGTGCCGTCAGCCAGCCACCCCTGGATGGTAACAGACGACGTCCCGTAGGCATAGACCCGCTCCTCACGGCCGCCGGCAGTCAGCTTAGGGCCGTTCATGATGGTCAGGAAGTGCTCCGCAGTAAACTCCTGGGCCGTCACCCCCACGTCTGCCATGGAGAAGAGTACCGTGAAAGCGCCTGATGTCGTTGTGGCTGTCACCTCTCCCTCGGCATCCATCTCCGTCACGGTAAACTGCAGTGTAGCGCTCAGGTATTGGCGGACGTATGGCTCCAGCAGTCCTGCAAGATCTTCCACGGCCACCTGGCCGCCATAGGGGAACAGCGTGTCCTCCATCACGGTCTTCGTGGTACCTTCATGCGTCAGGCTGACCGTCACCTTGACGTGGTCGGCCGCAGTTTCGAAAACGTAGTCCTTCAGGTTAGCCAGGAAGCTCAGGCTGTCCGGTTGTTGATAAGTAGTAAGCATGCAGTCTTCTTTTTCCGCAAAGGTAGCCATATGCCTTGTAACTTGAAAATACTGAAAAAAAGACGGCGCGTCATCACCGACGCACCGTCTTCCAATCCACAAAAAATGAAATGAGTATTTCCTTTTACATGACCGTCCAGACCACACGGTCATCGTCACGCATTGGCACGTAGCCATTTGTCATCATCCATTCCGTCACCTCGTCCGGTGTAAGTGTGACGGTATCACGCAGGTTGTCGCAGATGTCCTGTGAGGTAAAGCGCCCTGAGTCTTTCCTCTCGTTGAAGAAGACAGCCAGTATTGATTCCTTATACGTTTCCATGCTCACCTCCTTCCTGGCTGATGCCCTCCTTGATCTTCAGGAACACGCTGCGCATGTTACGCAGGAAGATGATGAACTCTATAGCCTGCTTCTCCTTCCCGTCATTACAGTCGAGCACGAAGTCCTGCATGTCCTCTATGGTACGGAGGTTCATATCGACGTATTCCTCTTCACACAGGTCCTGCAGCGCCTCCAGCAGCTGCGGGTTCAGCACCAGTCCGTTCTTGCTCTTGCTCATAGCGCACCTCCTTCCAGCCATCCGGCCACACACATCACCACCATCACCAGCAGCAGGTAGGCATGTGCCTTCACCACCTGCCCATGGGTGAACCTCTCCCCTGCCAGTGCCGAGAACGTTACTGACTTCCGGCTGCTCCAGTCCTTGATATTACTTACTACGCGGTTTAGGGCCGCTTTCGGGTCACTCTGGGTCATTGCCCAGCCCACACTTAATTCATTTACTTTCATTTTGCACTGTCTGTTAAGCAACCGGTGAACCTCGCCGGCACGGAGATACAGAGAAACGGCTGCACATCCCGTTGCTTAACAGACAGTGACTCACCCAGAGGGCAGTTCTATCTACGAGATGGCAGCCGTTATACGGATGCACTATGGGCATAAAAAATGCCCCAGCATGATGCTCAGGCGTCTAACGTGCGCCCTGCCGAGTGGTCCACCACTGTCTGTTAAGCGAGGGCAAAGGTAAATAAAAATCCCGGAACCTGCAAGAGATTTCGGGATTTTCTGTATTTATTTAGACGAATATCAAATTATTTTCGTACCTTTGCAGGCATGAATTGGTTAAGAAGAATCAAAAAACAACTGAGCACAGATAGTTTGAGCTTCTACCTATGCTATGTGTTCATCCCCATGCTGTTGGGGGTGATGCTGGGATCTGCAATAACCTATATCGTCATCAAGTACATTGTGCGAGCACAGTGAGAACCACGCCGATGATTGTTCCTATTCCTGCAGCCATACTCACAATGTCTTTATTTTCTCTTACACGATCGAGCCAGTCCTGTCTGCGCAGGTGATTAGCAAAGCCACGTCTTGCAGCCTCTTGCCCTTTCTTTGTCAGGAACAGCCAGGCGTTCTGCCGCTCTATCATCCCTTCGGTGACAATCAACTGCTCCAGCTGCAGGTGTGGTTCTATGGCGTAACCATACTTATCATCAAGGAGTCCGGCAAGGTCTGACTTTTCCATCCTGCCACCATTCTCAGACATTGCTTTTAGGATAAAGTCCGAGTGTTCTAATTGCTCTTTTGAGTACATATTTGTCGTTATATTTAAAAAACCGCTTGCAAAAGTACTAAAAATCCCCGACTTTCGCAAGCAGGGGACTGTATTCTTGGTTTTCAAATATAACGTAGTAGGGAAACTACGCTGCAAAAGTACAAAAATTTCCTTGCATCGAGTATAAAATGAAAAGCAATAATCCCGAAACCTGCAAGAGATTTCGGGAAAAAGTTTGTTTTCCGCAAGAAAATGTGTACTTTTGCAGGCATGAATGGAATTGAGACCATAATTAAGAAGTTTGAGCAGATTCGAAAAGAAAGAAGATATGCCCCTGCCATACGTGTCGGTTATTTTTTCATGACACCTCAATCCGAATCTGCCAGCAAGATTCAGGAAGAGGTTGACATAATAGCCGATTATGGCACTAACGGCCTGAATATGAAAAGCGACATCAAGAAACTTGCCGAATGCATTGGTGCCAATGCAACCGAGATGCTTAATATGGATATGGTACTGTCTCGGCACATCCGGCGTCTTCGGTTCTGGCAACGCGTCCAGTGGATCATGATTTGGTTCCTGTTAGGCGCAACAGGAATGCTTCTGTTCCTAAGATAGCAGACGAGAGATTAACGCGCCTACGAGTGTACCGACGACTGAAGCTATGATTGCCTGTAACAATTCACGCTTGTTAGGTTTATACCAAGGACGATTATCGGTTATTTCTTTCACGGCAACAGGCTCTGCAGCTTTCCGTTCCCGTTCCTCCATGTAAGCCTTGAATCCCATTTCATAAGCTCGATCACCTTCCTCAGTAATCGTATATCTGTCGATGCGCCTGGATGCCAGGTGCAGGACTTCCGAGAGCTGATACCTCATATATTCAGCCTTGGGCGGCCCCATGGCCTGCCAAAGTTGATGGCCATCGACAAAACCCTGTGCATCATGCAGCATCTTCAAGGCGGTATCTGCCTGTCTTATCTGTACCTCACTATAGTTCATACTGTTTCATTTTATAAAAGCCGCCGCAAAGGTACGAAAAATCCCCGACTTTCACAAGCAGGGGAGTATGGCTTTTATAAAATTCTTTTGACATACAACCTTGCGGTTGCCGTTGCAATAGTACGAAAAAATCCCGGAACCTGCAAGAAAAGAGGGAGAAATTTTCATTTCCCCCTCATTTTAAGGTTGCGCCGCCAGCCCGAGCGGCGACTTCTTGTTCAATACGGCCACATAAGAAGCATAAGAACGCATAGAATCACGCATAGAGTCACCCACTCGTTCCCAGTCAGAACGAATGTCCGACACATAATTACCCCGTAGATATCTCCTGAATGAAACATGGCCTCCAGCTATGTTGCCCAAGCTGGCAACACCGCTAAGATACGGGTGTCGGTCACCACATACTCGCGTTATGAGCACGGAATGGTGATGCGAAATTGTAACCTTCATATTGTTTCTGTTATTTTCAGCCATTGTAGTTTTATGCTGCAAAGATAAGTATTTATTTCCCAATTCGCTATGTTTTTCGCAACAAATTTCGAATAATTAACAAGATATATTATATGATCCATTTGCAAATAGTCCCCAATGCGTTAGTACTGGGGACTATGATGCGCCCGCAGGCGTACGGGCGACTTTCTGTCTTAATAAGGCCAACGACGGCCTCGCCCTTATACTGCTTCAGCTACACAGCTTACTTCTGCCATCTCTTCCGACGGTATGGCGTCGGCCACACGGCGGATGCGGTTTGACAAGTCGATGAGCGCACCGCGCATCTGCTCGGCCTCCTGTGCCGTGAAGCCGCCACCGCCGCCATTGCCGTCAATGCCGTCGAGCTTATGGTACAGCCACGACGAGGAACGCTGGAAATAGGTATTGGCAAACTCACGCCAGGATATAGCCATCTGGATGTCTCTAATTCTCTTCTTCATGTCGCTGATGACGACGGGGTTCTTTACTGTTGTTTCCATATCGAAATGTTTTTAATTTGTTTTTTAGTTGCCCTCCCCTGTCGTCGGGGAGGGTTTTTCTTTTAAAGGTAGGGCTGTCTGACCATGTTGTCGAACAGCTGTTGTGCAAACCAGAGAAGTTCGGGATAGCCGTCGGGGAAGGACTTGTTGTAGTTCCTGATTGACTCGATGAGTTCCCGTTCCTCAGCAGTCACTTCCATCATTTCTTTTTTCTCATTCATATCCGTTGTTTTATTAAGACAATGCAAAGGTACTACAAATTTTCGTATTACGCAAATTATTTACTATTTATTTTCGTAGTAAATGAGAGATTTAACACTTCAACATGAAACGGTCCGATGTAATTAGCATATTGACCAGCCTGAAAAATAATGTGAACACCGATTTTTCGCAAAAGGCTGGTATTCAGAGAAAAAATCTTCGCTTCCTTGGATTAGCAAGGAAGTCTGACCGATGGTACCCCGCACCGCCCTACGCTCGATGTGTAATTACGACCCTTATGAGGTGACGGTATATGTTAACAACCGTTAACAAAATCATGAGGTCGGCAGGAGTTGCCACGGCATCCGCGGTCAGGTGCAGACATGTATCAAAAAAGGCAAGCACCTGCACGGCCCCATGGGCAGTGCTTACAAGGTGGCACGATGCTGCCAGCCCAGTACCCCGGCACGGTGGAGAGCAATGGAGCATGAGCCAACGGAAGTGCCTGGCCGTCACGTGGCGGTGGTGCGGCTGTGACGCACGTTGCCAGTGTGTACGTAATTACATTACGTTCTTACTGGCACGAACCACCACATGAAGGCCTGCAAGGCTCTTCCGTCGGCTCATGCGCAATGGAACGAAGCAGTTGCAGGAGTACCGGGCAGGCAGCATGGTGCGCGTCATGTAAGCAGAACGCGCATAACTCTGGCAGAGAAGCCAGTGTTGAAATAATAGCGTTCAGGTGCGCAGGGGTTCGAGGGTGGGGAAAAATCCCGGGGAAAATCCCAGGCTGCTGCAGGTTGGGGAAAAAAATCCCAGGGAAAATCCCAAGGCAAATACTCAAAGGAAGCATCTTGTCTTTGCCAGGAACATGGCACCGGTGACTGTTGCCCCGGTCCGTTCAACGGCTGCGATGAATGCATCAGATGAACGACCGGTAGTGTAAATATCGTCGATGACCAGGACACGCTTGCCTCTGAAGAAGTCAGCATCGAAGCTGACCAGGTGCTTGATGTTCGTGGCCAGCTCGTACTCGCCAGTGGTGTGCGCCCGCTTACGGCCTGCCAAGACATTCACGTATTGGAAGCCGTCAATGGCTCCAGTCTTACGGCACAGCAGCTGTGAGAACCGCTTCCAGCGTCGCACGTGTGCATATTTCGTACTGGCAGGTATGCAGACCACCACGGTATCAGTGAGGTCAGCTGCAGCCAATGCCCTCGAAAACTGTCTGACAGCCCATCGCGTATAGACGTTACGTCCGTCCTTGAAGCCGATGATCATCCGGCAAAGGTCCTGTTCCTCGAACGTGGCCCGCCTCAGGAACCGCTGTGGAATGTAGCTGTATAATGCAAACTTCATCATGGCTGTCATTGTTACGAAAGAAGCCCAGCGTTTACTGGGCTTCCGTATTGGTTAAACAATCAGCAGCTTTCTGCTTGGCGATGATAGCCTTCAGGTGGCGCAGTGTCTCGTAGGCTATAGGCAACTGTTTCTCTTTCTTGAGGACGAAGAGGTAGCTCAGCGTCTTACGTGCGGTACGGCAGTAGTGTTTCTTGCAGCGGCTGTTGGTGATTGACACTTCCCATACGAGGTTCTCTGACGCATTTGATTTCACGAGCTGTGCTGTGATCTGCTTGGTTTCATTCTGATTATTCATAATACGTTTCTCCTATAATTTGATGGTTAGACAATAGTTACTATGCGTTTTTATAGACTTCTACGAAGGTGACATCAATCATACACTCCTGAGCGATGGCGTCCGCCTTCAGGTGTGCCTCGTTATCCGAAGCAGCCTCTATCTCGAACTCTTTGTAGTTTCCGTCCTCTCCGTTGACGATTACCTGATAGTTGGTTGTTCTCCTGCGTCTGCTGACGTTCTGGAAGTTGAATGCCGATGTCTGAATTGAAGTTGTCATAATCATTGTTTTTTTTGAGTTAAACTTGAAGCCCTGAGGCTTTTGTAATTTTTACGTGCGAATAACAGCCAACCAAAAGAAGTCATGCAAAGGCAAGGAATTTCGAGCAAAATGTGCGGAATACCTTATTTCTGCAGGAAATCAGGAAGGCTGCCACACATTTTGTAATGACAATAGGTTATTGTATAACCGGTACTTGCCGAATGACGTTGGTGCTAACTTTGCACAGGAAAAAGAACAATGCCACAGGGTAGAGAGTCTCAAAGAAAAACAATATTGACAACTGTTCAGACAGGCATGCCTCCAGAATATCTGCAGCTGCAGGAGAACAGCCTTATGATGACAGTCAGGAGGAGAGGTCAAAAAGAGTGGAGACAGAGGCTGCAGAAACCGGGCACGCCCATCGCGCAGTTCGCAACAGGTGTACGACAGAAGTCACCAAAGCAGATGTCTGCCATGGTAACGTCCAACCATTTAATTATAGGAGAAATTCCCCCAAAAAAAGAATGAACCATGCGAGCACAAGCTGCATGATTCATTAGTCAGAGAGTCCTTGTATGGGGAGAGTCATACCACTCCGGCACCTCCGCCGCCGACATAGACGGCGTTGCCGCCTACTTCCACAGCGATGCAGAGCGTATCGAAGGCATCAGAGCCGTCAGTTCGCCCCTCGAGCGGATCCTCCTCGGTCTCCAGTTTCTTCTCACCGCTTTTATCTTTCAGGTTGGTACCATTCACGGTCATAGCCGAGTCGATGGAGTTCAGCAGGTCTGGGTTGTTCTCCTCATTGATCAGGATCTGATAGGTGCGCTGTCCGAGGAACATGGCATTGATGAGCTGCTGTTTGATGGGATGTTGCCATGGCTGTCCGATATATATTTCCCTTACCACCCATCCATTCTGCATGAAACGTTCACGGATGATGGTATGGAAGTCAGCCTTATTGACGCCATAATTGTTTCCCACGAATGTTGAATCAAAGGCAAAGACCACTTCCTTATGCTTCAGCGTGGCATAATAGGTGCAGATGTCATCCACCAGTTCCGGCAGTCGGCGCTCATATTTCACGAAGAAGCTTTTCAGGATACGCAGCTTCATGTCAGCCCCCGGCTGTCCGATGACGGCCCAGTTGATGTTTGCGTTGGCATCGAAGCTCACCCAAATAGGTTCCGTCGGGTTGATGTCGCCGTCGGTTCGGCAATCGACATGTCGCAGTTTGTCCATATCATAGCCCAGGGAGTCGATGTATGTTTTATTGACCGATGTATAGAGGTTACTGTCCGTCTTAGCATTATAGAATGAGTCTTCAGAGTGCTCGACGCGCCGGCACATGATAGTGGTGCGGAATGTGGCCGGGGGCATGTCACGGAAACATTGCCGGATGAATTCCTCGCCCAGGATTTCCAAGTTCTGGATACTGCTGAACTCTTTATAGAGATAGGTCTCAGCCCTGAGCATGTTGACCGTACGTGACAGTCGGCGCAAGTAATGCAGTTCGGCGGCAGAAGGCCGCTGATGGGCGGTCACCATGTCTGCCAGTCGTTTTTTCACTATTGAGAGTTCCAGTATCAGTCCCTCGAGCATCCTGACTTTCTCCGGGTCACATTTCTCGCGGTCGTTCAGGAACCACGAACCTTTTTTTGTTGTCGGCATGTCGGAGAACTTGCAGATGCCATGGTGGTAATAGAGATGTCCGAAGGCATTGGCGTTTCCACGGTTTGCCGGGTATGTCTCTTCCTTCAGCTGTTCGAAGTCGATGAACTTTGCCTCGTCGATGAGAATGAAGTCGAAGCTTTGTGAATTACTGGTACCCTTACGGTCCTGGCTGATGACCGTGGCATATGCCCCATTCCAGAACGACAGAGTGTTTTCCCAGTTCATCGGCTTGATGATAGGATCTTTCCATCCCCATGCCTTGGCAGGCTTCTTTCCCCAGGCATAGTGAACGTTCTCAACGAATCCCCATCTTCTGAGGTGGGTATCCCATGACGGTATGATGTTCGTCCACATACGTTTAGAGTTCGGTCCGACGAGCGCGGTATTGCTGCCTGGCATTCCTTCTACGTTGCGCCTGAGTATAGAGGCGGCAATGAGTCCCTTGCCGATGCCACGTCCTCCCACCATAGTCATATTCTTGGTGAGCAGCGCCAGCATGTATGCCTGTGCGGGGTTAAGATATTGCTCCTGTGTCTGCATGGTTCTCAATCTGCTTTGTCACCTGTCTCTCTTTTTCGGTAACGGCATCGGTCAGTTCCACCACGTCGGCATCCTCCACCACCCGGCTATAGGAAGAATGGGAGAAATGCGCCTCCAGTTCTGCGATGACATGCATAAGGTTGGCCACAGGCTGGAAGCCCATCTTCGAGACGTCGAAGGTAAACACGATTCTCGGAATCTCGCCATAGCCGCGGTCGTGCTCATCATCCTTGTCGAGCCGGTTGTATTTGCCGTACTGCTGTGCCAGCTTGGCTATTGCCGCTGCATCCTTATTACGCAATGCGATGGCGTAGCCCTCCATGATCATATTGTTAAATCTCCAGCGGTGCCACTCCTTCGTGCATTGCTGCAGGTTGCCGATGACAGCATGCAGAATTTCGAGATCCTCGTAAGCTTTACGTTTAGAGAGAGGCTTGCCTTTTTCGTCCTGATAGTTCGCCTGTATGTAGTCAATGTATTCTCGGTCCTTCTTCAGGGGGTTGCGCAGCATGTAGTTATAAGTATCGCGCAGCCGGAGAATACGATTTCGTGTCTGCAGAGGAACATTATTGTTTATGAGTTCCTCCTCAGGCAGCATGAGGTTGTCAGCGTATAAGTCAATATTGAATCTCATTCGATACTGATTTGTGCAGTCTTAAGGAAATCGTTGGCATCCTCGAGGGCCGACGGCGAGCCCACTTCAGCCAGGCGCAGCGTCTTCTCATGCAGGTCCCTTGCCCGTTCTGCCAGTACACGTCGGTAAAGTTTTCCGGGCTCGCTCCATGGGTTTTGGAACTCAGTTATTTGTTCACCATTCAGCCCCAATAGGTCTCCAATCTGGGAAGGAGTCAGCAGCAGCTGTGCCAGCGGCTCTATCTTCTGTAATAATTCCTGATCCATTTTTCAAGTCAAGTTCCACTGCCCCTTCAGCACAAATATCGATGAACTGTTCCATCAGGACGCTGAACACCTGCATGTCTGTACTGATGACTGTGCTTTCGGCGCGTGCGCCATAGGTCTGGTTCTGAGATGTGATGACAGACACTGTCATTTCGCCGTTCCTGACAAGCAGAAGTTTCGAATGATTCTGTCCCAGGAACACGTGTTCGAAAGAGGTGTCAAGAAGTCTCTCCAGCCGGAGTGTCTTCCTTGCAGCCCTCTGGTCGAGAAGGATGGCAGAATGGCGTACCATGCCTTTCTGTCTGAGTAAGCAGAAGCCGTTAAGGAACGGCTCACTGGTCGAGTAGCTGCTGACCCACACGTCAGCCCTGCCTGTCTGGGAAAGCAGCCATCCCAATAGTCCCAACGTATGAAGGCCCTGTCCGAAATATGCCTGTATTGGCACATCGCGGACAGGGCGTAAGATAGTACTGATGTCCCTACCCTTCGGCATCGGTCTCAGCGTTTGGTATGCTGATGCCGATAGCCTTCAGCTTCTCCACCGTTTCCGGCTTGATGGTCTGCTTCAAGGCAAAGAGGGTGTTGACGGCATCCTGAACCTTTTGCAGAGACTCCTCCGAATGCTTCGTTTTCCTTGCCAGTCCGCGCGAGATGGCAGTCCGAGCGTTCTGTACGGTTTTCACGTTATCGGTAAAGACATCGACGCTGTCTTTGCCGCTGGTAGCATCGTCTTCTTCCTTTTCAAGTTTAAAGGAGTCGTATATCTGGTAGTCGTTGCGCAGGTCGTTGTCAGCGCTTCGCAGCTGGTAGCAGAGTTCATTTCCGTCACATGGAGCGTAGTCCGGCTTCGCCATCATCTGTGCCAGCTGGGCATGCAGCTTGCGTATTTTCTTCCATCTCTCCGCGTTCCTTTCCCAGATGTCCTGGATTTCCTTAGGCAGCTGGTCATGGTCTTCACGTCGGCCGCGGATGCCCAGTACGGGGATTCCTGTAGTATCCTCCTCCTCATCGGTCTTGACGGAGTCGGGGGCTTGCGAAAGAGTCTCCTTTACCAGGGCAACCGTTTCATCGTTGTACTGTTCGACTTCAGGCGTAGTGAGTCCACGCTGTCTGATGTCATAGTACTTTTTCAGGTCGGTACGAATCCATTTCAGCATAGCCTTTGGCCGTTTCATGGCAGAATTGTAGATGCCACGTTCACGTCTCGGGTTACACTGCAGCAGCAGCGTGGCTCCTTCGATGATCTGTTCCTCGGTCGGGTTCTCCAGCTGGAGGAACTTGTAAATTTTCAATGTAAAATTCTGATCCATATAATCAATAAAAAAAGCGGAAAGAGGCTTTGCGCCGCATTCCGCCTCAGGTTATTACTTATGAAGAAAGATTATGGTTAAGTCTTTTTGGTCACTTGACCAGTCTCACAATTCAGTTCCTCTGTAGATGACAGGGCCAGCTTTCCTGTGTAAGTAGGAACGGGGCATTCGTCATACACCTGTATGGCAAGCGTTGTCGTCACGGCGCCAGTAGCCTCTGCTGCAGTATCTCCACTGGGAGAGGTGTTACATTTGAAGCTCTCGTTTCCAAGGACGCAGAACTTGCCGTTGCGGTCCTGATAGACATATACCACGTCATCGTTGAGTGCCTGGCGTGCGAAGCCTTTCACTTCGTCGCTCATTCCTGTAACGATGGCGTTAGCCTGGTTGTTGTAGAGTCTCGAGCCGTTCTCGCCTACAGGCTCGAAGGTGACGTTGCTGGCCTCGTCCTTCAGGTCGATGAATTTCCAGTATTTCTCTGTGGTCAGCGTAAAATCGCCAGAAAGCACGGCCAGTGTACCCATGTTCGTGCCTTCTCCGGTTTTTATCTCCGGCAGCTTGGGAAATGTTGCGATGTCACTCTTCGAAGCGTAGTACAGACGCCGGCGAATACCCGGCATGTTTTTCTGTCCGGGGCAAGCCTCTATGCTATCATAGATTGATGTTGTTGAGCATTTGTTCATAGTTGTATTCATTTTAGTGTTTCACATTTACTCGCTGATGTCACCAACCATGAGATTCTCCTTACGGAGTGAGCGTATCTGCTCTCCATAGATGCCGGCATAGCAGAAGGTGCAAGACCACGGAGCATAGCTGCCTATGTACGGATGGTTCTGCTGGTTCATGATGTCAGTACCGAGCAGCAGGTTCGGCTTCACCGTAATCTTCAGGTATTTAGACCCTGCCATATTGTCGAGGACAGCGAACTCGCAGCGGTTCTTGGATCCCTCGAGTGTCGCCTTATCGTACGACTGGTTGTATGGCAGTGCGCCGTGGCGTGCCTGATAGTCGTCGCAATAGCAGTCGTAGATGTCTGGAGACATATACATGTATGCGTGACGTCCCTGCTTTCTGAGCATCTTGTCAGCAGCTCTCCAGAACTCCTTGAGCTTTTCGACGGCATTGGTCTCGTCGATCTTACCCAGCTTGATGTAGTTTCCTTTTTCTGTTCCGATGTTCTCAGCAGTGATTTCCTTTTCGATGATGGTATCGAAGGAGTCGAAGAGGTCAGCAGTCGTATTGCCTGCCTTATTGCGCACACCACCGACAAACACCACCTCATCGATGTGCATGCCGATCTTTGCAGCAAAGAGGGTGAGCAGCTTACGGGCAATCATGCCCTTGGAGATGTTCTCGCCTGCAGCAATGCTTCCTCCCCAGATAGAGTGAAGCAGCGGCATGGGGTCGAAGTCCTTGGCGCAGTTGCCAGGATAGACATCCAGCGTGCGTCCTTCGATGGAGTATTCTGCTGCATCGCGTCGGCTCGATTTCCATGGAGCCAATTGAGCATCGCCGTCGAGTTCAGAGAAAGTGATGGAATTACGGACACCGGGAAGCACGGTGACGTACTTGGCGGTCTGATCCTGGAACACCTGGAGTGGCACCTGCTGCAGCTGGCGGCTGATTAGCTGTGCACTTTCCTCGAGAAATTGTGGAGTGATGACTTTTGCCAGTTCATCCACGGTCATGTCTGCTATTTTAGCCATAGTTAAAGAAGATTTTTGATGCCGTTATACATATCTTTTGCTGTGGAAGGCTCAGCCTTGCCACCTTCACCTCCGGGCTTCAGACTGGTGTCATCGCCAGCCTCTCCCTTGAATTCGTCGAACTCCTTCTGGAGCGCGAGCAGTTTCTGCTCTGCGTTGTTCTTTGCCGTTTCGGCATTTTCCTTGTCAGTCTTCAGCTGAGCCAGCTGTGACTCCATGTTGCCCAGGTTCTCGACCTTGCCCTGCAGTTCTGCGAGGGCGTCTTCGATGACCTGGAGCTGCTCTGTTGTCAGTACAACCCCGTTGCCTGACACGTCAAGGCCCTCCACCTTCAGGAGAGCGTTAACCTTGATAAACGTCTTGTTCATTATTAAATTAGTTTGAGAGTTAGGTTCCTGCGTTTCAGCATCGTTCATGATGCCGGACACATGCTTCAGTGCCTCCTTCATGCGCTGGAAGAAAGAGCGTCCAGGCTGTCTGTCATTCTCCATGAGTGGCAGTCCATAGTGCTCACAGGCTCCTGCGACACTCGTATATGCATTCATGACGGCCTTAGCCTTCATCTGCCCGTCTTCATCATCCAGGATGGCATTCACCAGGCCGAAGTCAAGTGCATCCTGAGCGGACAGCCATTTCTCCTTGGCCATTAAGGATAGGTTTTCCTCGAGTGTTTTGCCATTCTTCTGGCTGTAGATATCAGCCAGGCACTTGTCAATTGTGTCAAGCTGCTCCCGCTCATGCTGGAACTGCTTAATGATGGCATCTATTTGTTCTTTGTTGGCACTTGTCCAGACCTCGAGCATCTGTGACGAGTTATGTATGAGCATCATGGAGCCTCTTGCAATCTTGATGCTCTTAGCCTTCATGCAGAGGATGGTGGCAGCGCTTGCCGTCATTCCGATGATGACCATGTTGCACTTGCCATGATCCTTGATGTATTCCATGATAGTAAGTCCATCGTCGATGTAGCCTCCTAATGAAGAGACAGCAATGGTTACTTCCTGATCCTGGTGTGCCTGAAGGAAGTCCTTGACCATTTTAGCAGTGGTACCACGCTGGCCGGTCCACCAGTCGTATTCCACTCCGATTGTCCCAGTAATATAGAAATTGTACTTCATATCTTTTGGAATTATTTTCCGCAAAGGTATAAAGTACAATATTTATATAAAAATACATTACTCCTCTATCATCATCATAGGGTGTATGCTGTTCCAGGAAATGCTAACTGATTTCATTTGCTCACCTGTTGGCAGTCGAGGGAAGGGGTTTTTCTCTTTAATAATAGGGAAAGGCCGCTCAGACGTACCTATCAAATAGCGTCTTCCATCCAATGCAGTAAGCCGGAACGCTTTCTGGCGCATAGACAGAGGTTTTTTAGAGCAGCTGTTGAATTGGAGAGTCGTCTTGTATGTTTTTTGGTTATTCTGATAATCCTCTTCGATATTAACTTCAGCGAGTCCATCAATGTTAATTACTGTGAAATTGACATTCTCCTGCAGCTTGCATGAAGAGTCTGATAACAAAATCATGGCCGAAAGATTTTCTGCATCGGTCATTTCAATTAAACTGATGTGAACGGGTTTGAACATAGTTGAACGAGTTTAAACAGGTTTGAACTTTTTTTTCGATTTTGTGAAAAGAAAATCTACGTAAAATTTACGTAAACTACTATTATTCCTTCTTTGAGTTTTTTCCCTCATGCTTGTAGCCTCGTGAGATGTTGATGCCGGCGCTTTTGCGGAAAGCATCCTTAAGCCTCATGAACTTCATGCGCAGGTTCTCATAGTTATTGCCCTGCATAGAGATACCGTTATTCTCCATCCAGTCCATCATCAGCTTTGAAAGCTGTATGCTTCTGCAGCCGATGTCTGTCAGGTCCTCCCACATCTGCATGATGAAGATATCGTCTATGGCTTCGGCAATGGCAGCTTTGCCATGCTTCCCGATCCAGTTATACACTTCCGGTTTCTTTTTTGCCGACCCCATCAGGCAGATGGCCAGTTCCCCAGGCTGTTGCGATACCGGCAATTCACCTTCCGGACGTTTTCTCGTGAAATGTCTTATGACACTGTTGATGTTAGTTGATGGAGGGAACACGCATGGACTCCCAAAATGGTGTTCGCACCACTCACGTTCATAGGCTGGCAGTTTAATATATATAAGGAATTGACTCATATATAAGATGTCTTCGTTTTAAATACAGTGCAAAGGTAATCATTTCTGATTAAATCCGACTTAAAAAACTATACATTTTTGATTTGTTCTTCAATTTTTGCAACGTTTTCTTCGGGCAGCGTCTGATATAATTCTGTCCGAAAAAGTTGTAATTTTGTAACGCAGACACTAATCACTTGTAAATCAGTAACTTTGTCAACGTTACAACTGCCTGTTACACTTTTCTGCTACACTTTTAAACTGTAACAAGAGGCTTTTTCCGTTAATTTCCCTTAAAATAAAGAGTGTACGGCCTACAACCATGTTACACTTTTCAAAAAGTGTAGCAGAAGTGTAACGTAACTTTGTAGCAAGTTTGTAACGCTCAGACCTCCTTTATTTACTACTCTTTCAGACCCTTTCACCGACTCTGTTTACAAAGTTACAGAATTTTAGTACAAAAATGAAAAGGGAGGGGAAAGGGCGCAAATGCCGTGGCCGGAAGGGGCATGAGGAGGGCTGGATGCAACACCGTCAGCAAATCTGGTGCCGGCAGTCATCAGCCCCCATGGGCGGCATGTGTCTGTAACGGTGTGTCTCTTTTTGGATAATACCTGGTTAAACGCTACGGTGCAAAACAAAAGCCCCACCGGCTCTCTCGGGCAGGTGGGGCGTCGGAAGATGTTATGGAAACAAAATCAGAATGCTTCGTCTCCGGGATGCTCCTGTTTGAAGAGCTGGAGCTCCCGGTTGATGCGCTCATCGGCTGCTTCAGCTGAAGACTTCACGCTGCGCAGGTAGATCATCTCCACGGCAGGGGCACCCGGCGGTGCATCCTTGTCACGACGGATGATGCGTCCCTGGCCGTTGCGGAACTCCTCGGGGTTCAGCTCGCTCACCCACGGGCACAGCTCGACGAACGACCGCAGCTTGCGCGTAAAGGTGTTCATCACAATCTTGTTGGACCCGGTGGCCGCCTTGAAGTCGCTGAAGGCCTTCTCGCGTACGATGAAGTCATCCAGACGGCCGCCTTCCTCGCTGAAGTAGCCGTTGGCCCAGTCCTCGAACGACTCGCCCATGTCAGCCTTCCACTTGCGCTTGATGATGTTGGCCATGGGCGGCAGCAGCTTCACCGGCTCCTGCGACACGCTGAGGTAGAACTTCTCGCACTGCAGCAGGAAGTTCAGATCCTGGTTCCACTCCTCCTCCGAGTACAGGCGTGAGTACAGGTCCTTGCCGAAGTCGTCGCGAATGCTCCGGCTCTCCAGGTAGTCGTTGTCCTCCGTCTTCTGGTGGTAATAGTCCGAGAACACCATGTACAGCAGGCGCGCCTCGCTGCTGGGGTCGAAGTTGGCCGGCACGTAGTTGGTGGTGAAGGCTATCTTAGGCGACTCCTCGAAGGGAATGGTGAACGACTGGTTGTTCTTTGGGTTCACCGTCATGTCCGAGGTGATGTTGTCGTAGAACAGCCCCGTGTTCAGGAACCGGTCGCAGTCGTCAATGAGCAGCATCTGCGTGTGCTGGGTCACCTGGTCGAAGACGTGCGGGTTGTCCATCAGCTTCGGGTTGCGCCCGCTGAGCTTCACCGTCCGGAGCAGCATGGAGAGCACCTTGAAGAAGAACGACTTGCCCGAGCGGCCGTTGCACTCGTCGTTCTCGCCAATCTTAGAGTCCATGGCCATGGGGGCCCAGGCCCGCGAAGGCGACTTATAGCGGTGCAGCATGTAGCCCATGGTGAAGATCTTGTTGATCAGGTTCTGCTCCTGCTCGGCCGTCTCGGCTGCCGTCAGTCCCTCGCCAGCTATGTCGAAGCGGTGCCGGGCGGCATACTCACGGCGCTCATCTGCCGTGTCAAAGCGCTGCTCCATCTCCTTACGCCAGAAGATGCGGGAATTGTTGATCATGTAGCCCATCAGGTTCGAGCCCACCTTGTCAATCCGGATGGAGAACGTTGTCCGCCCGTCCTCGCCGGTATGCCGCTCTATCGTGAAGAAGTCGTCCAGCAGCGTGAACTGGTGCCCGATGACGTTCTCCTCCCACACATAGTTGGGGAACTTGAAGTCCTGCTTCCGGGTCACCTCCAGACGCCGTGGCGTGGCCTTCACGCAGACGTTAGGGAAGAAGAACAGCTGCGAGTCGTGGGTAAACGACGTGAAGTCGAGCGTCACCTCGTCAATGCTCTCCAGCATGCCTGCCGACAGCTTCGGCGTGTCGAGCACCAGGTTGAGCACCCCGAGGTCACGGACCTCAGTAATGACCCACTGGCGCACGAACTCACGCATGTCTTTGGGAGTCACCGAGCGGACGATGTAGCCGTCTATCTTGACGTACTTCGTTTCCTTCTGGTTGTCGTCATGAAGGGCATAGAAGCCGTTTAGCTTAAGGAAGTTGTACAGGCAGGCCGTGTCTATCGAGTAGCGCGTCTCGCCGGTCTTCTTGTTGAAGGACGTCTTCCAGAAGCGGGCAGGCATGGCCATGGCCATCAGCAGCCGGAAATCCTTGCGCGTGTGGCGCACTTCCATCCAGTCCCTGAGGTCCTTGCGCGGCTTGCCACGGTTGTCGCGGTAGCCGCACAGCCACTGTGGCAGCCATACAGTACGGACATCGATGAAACGCAGCGCCAGCTCCCTGCCTTTGCGCACCCCCGTCTCGTCGATGTCCGGTATGTTGTAGAGCACCTCCACGTGCTTCATGATCTCCCTCACCTCCTCTTCGCTCAGCTTGTAGGTCTCGCTGTTGAACCACAGCGGCATGTAGCCCAGGCTCCGGCAGCACAGCGCGTCACGCTCACCGCTGCAGATGAAGGCCTCGGGCAGCTTCTTGGGCTTGTAGGGCTCCTCCTCGGTATGCGTGCGGCACCACTCCTTCTCCTCGTCGGCATTGAACTTCTGCTCAGCCCTGATGAGCTCACGGAGGCCGTTGATGTACCTGGCCGGCTTCACGCCTGCAGGGAAGTACTGGAAGCGGTAGCCCTTGTCCGGGTTCAGCGGCTCATAGACCTTGTAGAACTTCACCTCCTCAGCGTCGCCCGTAGCCTCACTGACCACGCACTCGCGCATAAAAATGGGGTAGTTCTCGTTCGAGTAGCGTATCCTGGTCTTGCGGTCCTTCGTATAGGAGAACCACTTCACCGAGTGCCAGTGAAGCGCCTCCACGTGCTCCTGCGTCACGTTGGGGCCCAGCACCTTCAGCTCAGCCTCAGTAAACTCCTTCATCTCGAAGTCACGGTGGCCGTCCGGCTCGTCGGCACGCGCCTCACGCTCCGTGAACTCCGCCTTGTTGATTGAGTGGTCCAGCTCGTCACGTATGTCGAAGTGCGCCGCAATCTGCAGCACCGCCTCGTTGAAGCGGTCCTGAGGCAGGTTCACCTCGTCCATGTAAAGCTGGATGGCAGACTTCCAGCCGTCGCCGCCGAAGTCCGTCACGCCCCATATCTCGCCGTATTTGGCCGACTTCCTCTTGTGCAGGCAGGCCGACGGCGTCTTCTCGTTACGCACCTTGAACTTCTTCACGGGCAGGCCGTCATCACCCACCGACTGCGGGTATATCCACGTGATGATGTCCAGACCGCCGCGGGTGCTGTCGTAGATTTTCTGTACTGGTATCATGATCTTTCTCTTTCTGGCACAAAGATACGGCAGGGGGCCGCGTCTTCAAAATACCTGGTTACACATTAGCAAACTCCAGCCGCTCCGGCTCACGTGGCCACGCCTCCATGCGCAGGTGCAGCCATGCGCAATGGCGTTTCCTGCGGAACACAGACTGCTTACGGTACAGCATGTTCTGCGTGGTGAGGAAGTCGTGAGGGGCACTTATCTCCTCACGCTCGCCCGTCAGCCTGTTCTCGGCCGTGATGACATATTTCTGCTTTTTCATGGGCACATGTCTTTCTCGTCGATGAGGTTGATCAGTTCTACCAGCTCATTGCTGATGTTCGAGGCTCGAGCCGCCATGACGCGCAGCTTCATGTAACCGTCGTAGCCTAAGACATACTCCTTTTCTAACCTGTCTTCAAGAAGATGGAGCCTGTGACAAAGATCTTCGGCAGAACCGGTCGCCTGAAACATCAGGTCGTTGGCCTTGTCTGATATCTTCTTGCACTTAGGATTCAGATCCTCACACAGCGTCTTCATACAACCACCTCCTCTGCTTCTATCGGTAACCATACTTCCTCCGCCGTCTCTTCGTCACTCCTGTTCAGCCGGGCATGCTCCAGAACCTGCCACAGCTGCTTCTTTCCCGTAGCCAGCGCGAAGCTCATCTCCGTGCCGGCACCGCAGGACTTCTCCCAGTCGGCAAGGTAATAGACGGCGTCACACGTTGCCAGGACCATCAGGTCACGCAGCAGCGCATAGGCATAGAAAGTGACCTTCTCCCCGTACGGCTGTATCGCGGAGTCACGCTGGTAGCCTCTATGCAGTTCTTCTTGCCAATCTTTCTGCGTCGGATTGAAGACATCATATCCTCTGGCCTGCAGCATCTTCTCGGCCTTGGCAAACTTCTGGCGGGTGGCATCGCTGATCACCTCCTCACAGATCTTTCCACTGATGTAAACTTTCATATTATTTTGTCTTTCCAATTTACTTTTCCTTTGGATCTCCATTCCACAACTTTGTCTATAAGCTGTTGATGCTGGCTTTCTGTTTCCCAGCTAAACCTCTGCTCGACGACCAGTTCTACAGGAATTTCAGGATTAAGAAGATCTATCTCTGCGAGCTCTCGAAGTACCTGCTGCAGAAACTGTTTGGCTTTATTCATTTTCTTCATCTTCATAATCTTCAGGATAGCACTCGTAAAAATATGGGCACTGAACGTGACAATAAGGATGAGAGCTAGAAGGGTTGCATGGTGGTATAGCAGCCCAAGCATCAACTACTCGCCAAGAGACTTTATCAGGAATGTTATTCTCCATCTTACTTTTAGGATTTAATTTCTTCGAAAATCATAATTGCGTCTTGCTATAACTTCAACAATCCAAGGCTTATTTTTGAGGGTGTACTTCACCTTTACACTTCCTGCATTGGCTTTCTCTCCGGTTTCAACGAGCCAACCACCAATGTCCCCTCTTTTAATAGCCTCCCGAATCTCCCTGATAGCTGGGATTGATAATGGTCTTTGATATCTTCTTTTCATAAATTTTTCATCGTTTCTTGGTTGTACAAATAAAGTATATGCTTGTGGTGATCATAGCCGTCACACTCTGCGCAAAGGTCGCACATTTCTCTATCACAGGCTGAATCCATTTCGCAAAGCTGACAAGCAAATTCTTCTTCAGGAACTCGCTTTGCTTTTACCATCAACCCGCTCACCCATACGGCGCCCCCCTCACAGAGCGTCACGGCCTTTCGTTTTAGTTCTTTTTCCGACATATATCTATATCATTAACGAGGTTTCTAAATTCATCTTGCGGATTGAGCTAGTTCTGAGGACAAATATATAATTGTCGTTATAAGTGCTGTCGGGCTTAGCAGAAATCTCAGGAACCGTCTCCTGCCACCTGTCCTTATATTCTCTCTTTTCGTACTTGAACGGCCTGCTCCTGGGGTATTTCTCCTCTAGTTCTGCTTTCTTCGCTTCGATATCAGCATAGATATCGGGGATGCAGTCTTTATGCACCACCACATGATCGTACTTTTCTTCTACATAGTGGCCCAGCTCGAGCCCCATCTTATTGACAGACTGATACGTCTGCACTTCAATATAAAACCACTTGTCCATAACCTTCTCTTTACTAAAATTCTAGGGATTGTCAGTCCAATTATACGGCGCAATCAGGAGCTGCTTCAGCTGCCTGAGTATCCCGTTGAACTGACGCCGCTCCTCCAGCGATGCACCCTCTATCATTCTCTGCAGCCCTGCTGTCTCCTCAACGGTCATACCCATCAGGTTCGCCTCCTGTCCCTTAGTCATCTCCACGTACATAACCCTATCCGAATTGAAGGTCATACTTTGGCACACGGAGTCCGTATTCATCCTCATCATACACCTCATGGTCTTCCCGCGAGACAGGGCAGTGACCCAGTCCGACGGCAAACGCCCGTCCGAAGCTGTCAAACTTCAGCAGCTCGCTCTTCGTGTGGGCCAGGCACATCCGCACATGACCACCGCGCAGGTTCATGCTGTCGATGGTCACACCACCCAGCTCGTCGATAGCTTTTTCAAAATCCTTTACTCTCATGTTATTAATTGTTTTTAGTCCATTGTCTCGAAAGCGGCTGTCTGTCCAGCCTGCCAAGCGTCTTTCCGCTTTGCCATCCCACGCTTTTCAGACATGTTAGGAAAAATATGCCGCCCCACAAAGAAAACAACACTTTATCGATACAGTTCATCAATGGCATGTGGGGCGGCCGGCTTTTATTCTCATAGCGGATACACGCTCAACAGCTTGATTAGGTCCCTGGTACTATTCAGCCTGAGCCGCTTCGTCACACTGTTCAGCTGGTTCTTCACCGTCGATATGCTCTTCTTCAGCCGACGGGCAATCTCGCCGGGAGCGCACCCCTTCGAGTACAGCGTGGCCACCTCCTGCTCAGCCTCCGTCATCGGCAGTTTGAGTTTAGGCTTGCAAATCACACCTTCATGTTCGCATATCCCTCTCAGAGGACACCTCACCTCCTCAATGTGGAACATGTCCATCTCCACGTCTGCATGAAGGAAGTCGGCCTCCCCGAAGTTACAGCGTATGAACCTGTCCACCATCCGGAACTCATACCACCGCCTGTTCGGTTGCGAGGCAGAGGCCAACTTCCTCAAGGCATCCAGCGCATCAGGGAAATACTCGCCAATCTTCTGCAGCATGTATTCCACCTCAGCACGGTCATCAGGAGCCAGTCTTTTGCTGACACCATTCCTGCTGATGCAGGTCACACCGTTTATAACGAAGAACTCTACTCTCTCCATTCCGCACTACTTATAACAGGTTCTATCAAAGCAAGGTCACGTACGTTGAAGTTCTGGTTCATTCTCCGGCTGAACTTCGTTACCAGCGTAGTATAGCTATAGCCATACGTGGCGATGAGGTACCGAAGCAGCCCGCTACGCTCCTTCTTGCTCAATCCCGCGTAATAGTTCTGAAGTTCTATAATGCGAGATTCTTCACTTTTTACTTGCTTATTTGCCGTCATTTTATTATTTTTGTAGCGAAAATAAAATTTAAAACCGTTGCAAAGATATTACTAAATGATGAGAAATCATCATAAAGTATTAATTTTTTAGGTTATATTAACATACAACTAATTAAAACTGATGATATGACTGGAGAGCAGCTCAAACACGAAATCAAGCGACGCGGCTACACCCTGCGCTCAGTTGCCGCAGAGCTCGGAAAGAAGGAACAGAACTTCGGACGCATGCTCAAGACCGACAGCGTCTCGACCGAGGTCATTGAGGCGGCGGCGCACGTCATGGGCCTGACCGTCGGGGAACTGTATGGCAACACGCTGTCAGGCGACAGCATACTTGCCGACCACAACAGCACGGCCTTCAAGGGCAACTACACCTGCGACCCCCGCCTGCTTGACATTATCAGAGAGAAGGACAAGCAGATAGAGACCAACCAGCAGCTTATCAGCCGCCTTGTGTCCATAATAGAAGAGCGACTGCCCAAGCAGCCTTAAAACTCGGACAGAACTCGGACAAAACGGTATAAAAACAAAGAAATGAGTCCTGATTTTATCGGGGTTTCAAGAGACGAAAATCGCAAATAAAGTCCAGTAATCCCGACAGAAAGAATCGCTAAGAGACTGATAATTAGTTGCTTAGCGGTTTTTCTTTTTCGCAATTCCCGTGATATTCCCGTGATAACTCACGCCAGGATATAGCCATCTGGATGTCCCTGATTTTCTTCTTCATGTCGCTGATGACGACGGGGTTCTTAACTGTTGTCTCCATATGCGCATACCAGAGGGGTACGGGATAGCCGTCGGGGAAGGACTTGTTGTAGTTCCTGACTGACTCGATGAGGTTCCTTTTTTGTGACTGCTTGTGACAACTTATACTTGATTGATAGTCTTTTGCAGTTCTTCAAGTAAGTGGGCGGCATGGCCGCCGTCCATCTGGGCATGATGGAACTGGAAGGAGATGGGGAGCGTGGTCTTCAGCCAGCCCTTGCGATAGCGGCCCCAGGCGAGGAAGGGATTGGTGAAGATACCGCTGTACTGGTTGACGATGCAGTCGAGTTCCGTGCCTGTTATCGACGATGTACCGACAATGACGGCTCCATCGTCCAGAATATCCTGGCAGGTTTGGCTGACGGTCTTTGTAAGACGCAGGTAATTGGCGTTAAACTGCTCCAAATCGTCGGTGACAGCAACATCGCAAAAACAGAGTCCGCCCTTGACGTTATCAACGATCAAGTTGATAGCCATCCGGTCGTATTTGTACAATTTCCCGTCATGTGGCAGCATATAGAACTCCTCTATCCTGGAGGCCGTCTTGCCAATGCACCAGCAGAGCAACATGTTGAACTTCAGTCCGCGCCGCCTGCTGACCCTGCAGAGTCGCGTCACGTCGAAGGTCTTAGTGAGCGTCACCATCGGCATGGGCGACTTCATCCACAGTTCGAACGCCATCGACCGACTGGTTTCTTTGGGATTGATTTCCTGTTTCATCACTTCATTATTATTAGCTCCATTTCCTTACCTGTCCATTCTTCCCCGTCTATCAGATACGTGTCCGTACCTGTTACCTGAAACCCTACGGATGCATAGCAATGAAGGGCTATCGGATTATTGTCAAAGACGCCCAGCGTTATCCTTTGGGCTCCCAGTTCGTCTTTCGCCTTCCGGATAGCCAGTTGGAGCATCTGCTTGCCATAGCCTTTGCCTCGCAGTTCGTCATCGACAATCACGAAGCCGAAGCGCACCATGGTTTTATCCTCCGACGGGTGTCTCAACAGGATATGCCCGATGATGGTATTCCTGATGACAGCCGTAAAGGGATACATATTGTCGCCACTGTATTGCTCCATCAAATCCTCCGGCTGTGCAGGGAAGTCCTTATACCTGTCTGCACTCCACCTGCGGAACGCCTGCTTGTCCTTGCACCAACTCAGAATCGTCTCTGCATCGTCTTGATGGAATGGCCGGAGTTGCATCTGACTTTTCATATCATTCATCTGTTTGAGGCTGCAAAAATACGGATTAATGTGGAAAGCTCAAAATTTCTAGGATATTTTGCATCGATTTGTGACGAATGTTTCCTGTTTCATCATTCAATAACAAAACTACGTGGATAAAAATCGCTGTAGAAACGGCCATCGGTAGCAGTGAACTTCAGGACACAGTAGTTGGGATCGGTGACACCGCCGGGGTAGTACTGCTCGTCGCCGTCGCGCCAGATCATCTCCTTCGAGGCAGCATCCGTCAGCACCTCCATTGTGCCGCGCAGCATCATGCCCTTGAAACCTTTTGTATCGCAGAAATAGATGCTGGCCTTGGGGTTGGCCTTGTATTGAGCCACACGTATTGAGAATGTGTTGGTTGTAAAGTAGAAGGTTTTGATACCCTCACGTTTGCGTGGCTTCAACATGGCCTTGGTCCAAGGAAAACCTTCTTGGTCTACTGACGAGA
>Ga0256404_1001570_pt1 | contig 54431 bp, 45 predicted proteins | sample RumenRJG_01DNA_FD_185990 | JGI IMG/M metagenome (GOLD analysis project Ga0256404, IMG submission 185990) | Bovine rumen microbial communities from Lethbridge, Alberta, Canada - RJG_01 | ecosystem: Host-associated > Mammals > Digestive system > Stomach > Rumen | place: Canada: Alberta | collected... | reverse complement strand
ATGAATGGCGGTTAGAAATGGCCTGATAGGGGCCGTTTCTATCCTTTGTTATCAATAAAACACTCACGAAAATGAAAAATGGTCTTGAGAGCTGCGCTCTCAGGACCACTTTGTCTACAGTCTGAAAGGACGTCCTGTAAAGGGCGTCCTTTGATGAGTAATTGTTATTTCTTTTTGCTCTTCTTTACAAAGCGGGTACGAAGTACATACCACAGTGGAGATGCGATGCAGATAGAAGAATAGGTACCTGCTACAAGTCCAACAAGAAGTGGCAATGCAAATTCGCGGATGCTGGCTACACCGAAGATGTATAGAGTCGCTACCATGATGATGGTAGTGATACTGGTAAATAAGCTTCGGGAAAGAGTCTGGCTAAGAGAAGTATTTACTACAGTCTGCAGTTTCTCTTTGTCAGGTCTAGTGCCTGCTGCACGAAGGTTCTCACGGATACGGTCGAATACGACGATGGTATCGTTGATGGAGTAACCTACTAAGGTCAGCATACAAGCAATAAAGGTAGAACCTACAGAAACACGAGCAAGTGCATACAATGTCAAAGTAACAAGCACGTCGTGAATCAATGCTACGATAGCACTGGTACCGAATCTCAAATCACCGAAACGGATCCAGATGTAAATCATGATAAATACTGCTGTAAGAAGTACTGCTACGATAGCGTCACTTCTCATCTCGTGGCTGATGGTGGAGCTGATGGTCTCAGTCTGAATCTGCTCATCTGTAAGGCCATAATCCGCTTTCAGCATGTTATCTAAAGCTGTACGTTCTTCTACTGTTAAAGTTTTGGTTTTGAAGATAACCTGATTGTTCTCATTTACAGTCTGAGGCTGTACGTTTGTATCACCGATTGTATCGGAAATCTTTGGAACAATCTGAGAATAAATATCTTCAAGGCTATAAGCCTGTGTAAATTCTACTGTAGTCTCTGTACCACCCTTGAAATCAAGGCTGTAGTTTAAGATGTCGTCTCCCTTGGAGTTGTGTACACCCATTCCAACAAAACCTGCCAGAATGATAATGGTGGAAACTGCAACAAAGACTCTTCTATATTTCATGAAAGCAAAGACTTTGTCTCTCTTCTTTGCACCAAAGAGTTTAGCCTTATCAAGACCCATCTCATTGAAGCACCACATATAGATACGTGTGATGACAAGTGCAGTGAACATGGAGAGGATAATACCTAATGCAAGAGTCTGTGCAAAGCCTCTGATAGGACCTGTGCCCTTCCATCCTAAAACGATAGCAGCAATCAAAGTAGTTACGTTACCATCTAAGATTGCGGAAAGTGCTTTTTTGTAACCTTCTGTAGTAGCAGCCTTTACAGTTCTGCCAGCTACGATTTCTTCTCGAATACGAGAGAAGGTGATGATATTGGCATCTACTGCCATACCGATACCCAGGATGATACCTGCAATACCAGGCAGAGTCAATGTAATATCAAATGCAGAAAGCATAATGATGACAAGTGCTACATACATAACAAGTGCCAATGCTGCTGCAAAACCAGGTAATAAGTAAATCACAATCATCAGTACTGCTACAAGAGCAAAACCGATTGCACCTGCCTTCAATGCACTCTGAATAGCATCGTTACCAAGCTGTGCACCTACTACTTTACTCTGTAACTCTTCCAGTTCCAGAGACAGACCACCGATACGAATGGTGCTGGCTAAGTTAGATGCGGATTCTGCTGTGAAGTTACCGGTGATAACGCAGTTACCGTCTGTAATCTCATTCTGTACAGCAGGATAGCTGATAATCTGACCATCAAAGATGATGTAGATAGGGTCATGATTTGGATAAGCTGCTTTTGTAGCCTCTGCAAACTTCTTTGCGCCTTCATCTGTCAAAACAAGACGAACAACGTTTTCAATGTTGCCCATATTGTCCTGCTGAGTTGCTGCGGTAGCTTCTTTCACATCAGTACCTGTCAGTACTTCTGCTCCATTTACGTCCATGAAGGACAAGGAACCCGGCTTACCAAGCTGAGCTAAAATCTCATCTGCGTTGGATACACCAGGGATTTCGATTGCGATACGGTTATCACCTACCTGATATACCTGTGCTTCGGTGCTGTACTGAGTCACACGCTGCTGCAATTTATAAATGGTATCGCTCATATCTTCAGCACTTGGTTTTTCTTCACCAACTACCTGATACGTAATGCTGACACCACCTGCAAGGTCCAATCCTAATTTGATGTCTTTTCCAGAGAGAGCTTTTTCTGCGCCCCATCCATATCCTGCGGAATAACCAAACAGAACAAGAAGGGCGAGCATTAAAATCAGACTCAGGACTGCTTTTGTCTTTGTTTTCATAATGATTTCTCCCGATTTTACTTGTTTTTTCTTATCTCGTATCCAGATTTAGATACACGACAAGCAACATTACGAGTATAGCACAAATCCTAGCTAAATAAAAGACTTTATAGGGCTATACTTCCGTACTTTCTTCTGTCTTTTTCTCTTCCTTTGGCAGTAATAAAAGTACCCTGTCTACACGATTTTGATCGATGCCTTTTGCCTGTAGCATAATGCCGTTTTTCAGTGTAATCATCTCGTTCTGTTCCGGTACTCTGTCTAAGTACTCCATGAAAAGGCCGCCGATGGTGTCGTAATCCTCGGATTCTATCTCCAAATCCAGGGCCTCATTGATATCATCGATTTTCATATTACCTTCGATAAGGTAGATATTTTCGTCCACTGCTTTGATTTGCTCTTCCTCGTCAGCATCATATTCATCTCGGATTTCTCCTACGATTTCTTCCAGCAAATCTTCCATGGTGATCATACCAACTGTAGCGCCATACTCATCCAGTACAAAGGCAATACTCTGACTTTTGCTACGCATTTCCATCAAAAGATCGGAAGTTTTTTTGCGCTCATGGGTGTAGTACACGTCTCTTAAAATCTGTTTGATGTTGAAACTTCTGGCATCCTTTACGAAAAAAAAGTCCTTCATGAGAATGACACCTACAACCTGATCCGGCTCTGTATCATACACCGGAAGTCTAGAGTACATGGTATCTTGAAACATGCGAAGTACCTGCCAATAACTACCATTTAACGGTACGGAAGACATATCAATTCGTGGAATCATAATATCTGCTGCGCAAGAGTCCGAGAAATCGAACACGTTATTGATCATCTCATGCTCTTCATGCTCGATAACACCTTCTTCCTTTCCTACATCTACGTAGGTACGAAGCTCATCTTCTGTAAGATTTTCTGCTTTATTTTGGTCTAAACGGAATAGTTTGATAATACCTTTGGCGATGGTATCCACAACCCACACGATGGGTGTCAAAACCACCATCAATCCATAGATTACACCACTATAAGCCAGGCTCACCGTATCCGCATGGCTGGTGGCCCAGGTCTTTGGTACAATTTCACCAAAAAGCAGCACAAAAAGCGTCAGCACGCCTGTGGCAAGTCCTACATAAGCATTGCCAAACATCCGAATGGTAGCTGCTGTCGCCAGTGCGGACGCGCTGATATTGACGATGTTATTGCCAACCAGGACGGTACTAAGCATTTTAGAATACTGCTCATGGATTTTCTGTACCCGCAGAGCTGCCTTATTTCCATCCTCAGCCAAAGTCCTTATTCGCACTTTACTGACGCTGGTAAGGGCGGTCTCCGCAGAGGAGAAAAACGCCGATAACAGCACAAGAATCAATAGTATAAAAAGTTGTATGACACCGGTGGTATCCATGTATTAAAGTCCTTTCTTTCGTTTCTGCTGCATAGCAGTAATGCGTAACACCAGGCTTTCCGGTAGCACCTTAGAGGCCAAAACCGCAACCTTCATGCGCAGCGTCGGCACAATCACCATGGTGCCCTTCATCATTTCTTGGTACGCGTATTGTATACAATATTGTGGAGTGATACCCTTTAAAGCAAAATCCACATTTGCCACTTTATTAAACTCTGTATCCACAGGTCCCGGGCATAGGCATCCCACATACAGATTGATGCCTGCCTGTCTGGCCTCTTCTGCAATGGCCTTTGTCAAACTTACCACATACGCTTTGCTGGCGTAATAGGTAGCCATAAAAGGTCCTGCAGGGAAAAGTCCCGCGGAGCTTGCCACATTCAGCAGATACCCTCTTCCGCGCTTTGCAAAATACTTGGTCATCATCTTTGCAAAGATGTGCATGGCTTTTATATTCACATCAATCATAGAAAGTTCCTTCTCCAGTGATGTCTCTGTAAATCTACCTGCTTCCCCAAATCCTGCATTATTGATAAAGATTTCCACATCCAACCTGTTCAGCACTGCAAAGCACTGCTGTACTTGCTTCATGTCACCTAAATCTGCCCGCACTACCACAGTACTGCAGCCATATCGATGCTCCATGTTGGCAGCCAGTTTTTTCAGTTCTTCTTCTCTTCTGGCGATTAGTACCAGATTATATCCATGCTCTGCCATGATTTCCGCAAAGCATTTTCCAAGTCCGGAGCTGGCTCCGGTAATGACAGCATAGGAATTTCCCATAACGTAACCCTCCATCTGTGCCCAATCTGATATCATTATATCGTTTTCCCCTAGGTAAAAAAAGACCCAAGGGCACATCCCTTGGGTCCTAAGAAAATCTTATTTATACTTCATCTGCTTCACGTTGGTAAAAGTATCGTTTACAACTTCAAATCTGCAGATGTAAGGCAGTGTGTAATATCCCATGATGACCGGAGTATAGTATCTGCCATCTTCTAGCTGAGTGATGTAGTACGGTACTCCATCTAAGCCACCCATTAAAGCAGACGCATCTTCGTAGCCTCCCGGCACAAATCCTGCTAAGGAAGCAGAACGCACAAAGGCCTGCTTCTTTTGGTCACCGGCCGCATCTGAGCTGGTTACCAGGTAGTAATAGTTCTGGATGTGTAATACCTGTACCATACCACCCAATTCCTGTGCTACAGGATAGACTGCCAACAGTTTAAAGGTCTTTTTATCTACCACGTAAATGGCATTTTTACCCATACTAGGGAAGTAAATGTAGCCACCATCAATGGTAAAACTTCTGGTATAGGCCCCATAGAGATCCGCCACAGGAACTGCCTTTACAAGCTGTAATTGCAGGGTGTTTGGTACTCTCTGATAAAGATACATAACACCTGTCATCGAACTCCAAACATAGAAAAATCCGGTGGTTTGATCATATGTGACATAGTGTGGTCTGATGCCTACTCCTTCAAAAGTCTCCACTACCTGGAAGCCTTTTTCATTTTTTCCATAGGTCACCACTCTATCATTGTCTGTATCTACCGCTACATAAAGGGTACCATCTGTAGCAAGGGCATGAGGTCTATAGAGCTTATTCCCCATGACATTCCAATTCTCCGGTGCGTTATACACATTTTTGCTATGGAGAATCTGCTGATTATAGGCATCTAATACAAAGTACTCCCCGCCATAACCAAATACCTGGGTAGGTACATTAAAGCTTTCCGGAATGGGATTTTGCGCATCATAAGGCATCAAATCTCCCGGTTTACTTTTTTCTATATGAGCTACTTCACCGGCATAAGCTGTGATTGGTGCAGAAGTCGCACCTGCTACTACTATGCTTGCTGTCAATACCAGACCTAGCATCTGCTTCAAGATAGTTCTCATTTTCATCTGCCTTATTCCTCTGTGGTTTCTACAGATGGCTCTGTTTCCACACTTTCCGTTTCTTCTTCGGTCTCTTCCCCTTCATGGATATTGACCGTCACTTTTCCACCCTTGGGAATCACATGTACGATACCAATCTGTCCCTGATAGCAAGGGCCAAACACATGCTCACGAAGCTGATCCGTCACCTGTCCATCCCAGGATGCATGAATATGGGCACCTAGGATTTCTACCACATTGACATCTCCATGATACATTCTATCAATAAGGCCCTGGGTCTCGCCATCCGGCACATAGTTTGGTGCTTCCGGATGCCAGTAATAGATTTTATTTCTCACCTGCATGGAAAGGTCCAGCAGAGACTCATCCACTTCGGAATAAAATGGCACATGAGTTACCATAATGGTTGGTTTGCCGTTATCCAGCTTCTTATCGATAAAAGCATGCTGTTCTGCAGAGATGTTCTTATGAGAGCGATTGATACCCACCACTTGGAAATCTCCAAAGTCCAGCACCTGCTCCATGCTATCGCCGCCTAGGATATCTTCCTGTGCCTTTACCCCATCATCATCTGTATAGGCCTCACCGCCATACCATCCGCCATAGTCATGGTCGGAACGTAGATACATCATTTTATCCAAAGGATATTTCAGCTCTTCCATTCCTTCTTTTAGTTTCTGCACATTCGTGGTACTGCTATAGTCCAGAAGGTCAGCCGCGAAAATCACTCCATCAAAATCATAATGATTGAGGTACTTCACGATTTCAGGCCAAAGCTCTACAGATGGGATACCTTTTCCATCATTGGTGATGAACATCTCATCGTATCGCTGCTGAATAGTGGGCAGAGATTCTTCGGTAACGGGGCCTGCTTCAAAATCAGATATCATGTGGATATCATTGACAAAGGCCAGGGTGTACTCTTTTTCTAAGTCCGGCACTTCGATGGTGACTTCCTCTTCTCGGAACTGGTACACCGGTGCTGGATACTCTTTTGCTTCTTCTGTTTCTTCGGTGGTTTCTATTTCTTCTGTGGATTCTTCTAATTCAGTCTCCACTTCTGTCTCTGTTTCTTCCACCGACTCTTCCTTCTTCTCTCTGGTAAGAAGGAATCCTATTGTAAGCCCAAGAAGCAGTGCTAAAACTAGCACTGCTCCCATGAGAATACGTTGTTTGATTTTTCTACTACGTCTTCTATTTCTGTGTTTCATTATTCTGCGAACCATTTAGCTACGTTCGTTCTAATCCACTCTCTGGTTTCCTTAGTGGTACCGTTGTGAATATCGACTTTGTACTGATCCTCTCCATCTAAATCATTGAAATACCAGAAGTGTTTCAAGTCTACGCTGGTGCCGGAATTTACGCCGGTATTTACGATAGACAGGTTCTGATAGGTCTTCAGCGCGTTTACTACGTCGTTGTATGCGCTCTGTGCATTGCTGGTATCCATACCTGCTGCACTTGCATAATTGATGTATTCCTGAATCAAAAGTGGGTTGTAATCTGTTTCAGCCAAAATGCTGGCGATTGCATTTGCTGCATCTGCTGCAGTCATGCTACCATCTGCTACACCTGTTTCACAACGTTTGGTGGTAATCCACGCAAGGCAATATACATAACGAAGTCTCAGTGGATCATCCAAAGCAGTCTCATCAAACATCACAAGCTTACCATCTTTCTGGATGGAGTAAGCTTCTTCAGCCCAAGACCAAGCTTCATCTCTGGACCACTGCTCTCTATTGGTGATGTCATTGATGGCTGCGATGTATTTGTCACGATAACGATTTACCAATCCCTGAGAGTAAAGCTCGTAGTTTGCAGAATCGATTTCGTAGTCTGCTTTCAGGCTTTCCGTCAAAGCATCTGCATCTGCTGTATAACCGGCCATAGTCTCATAACCTACAGCACCGATGTTCTGAGGCTCGATGATAGCAGAATAAGCCATGATAGAATCTGTATAGATCTTATATGCTTCTGCTACTTTATCTTTTGCATCTTCTTTTACTTCATTCTCAGCTGCCAGTTTTACATATTCTTCAAGTGCAGCTTTTGCAGAATCGATAGCTTCTGTGTAAGACTGATTATCATAGAAGCCTTTTGCTTCTTCTAACTTTTTGTCAGTATCCCCGAAGAGTTCATCTAAGTCTACTTCAATCACCGTTTCAATCACCGTTTCTACCTTATCTTCTGTTTCTTCTTCCTCTTTATCCTTCTGGAAGAAACCTGTCACATATTCAATAGGATCCACACCCTGTACCTGAGACAGGTAGAAGTATCCACCACCTGCTAATAATACAAGAATCAGCAGAATGATTAAAAAGATGAGTCCACCTTTTCCTTTTTTCTCCTTTGGCTGTTTCGGTGCCTTTGGAGCTTTTGGAGCCTTGGGTGGCTTAGGTGCTTTCGCAGGTTTCTGTGGTGCCGGAGCCGGTGCTGGCTGTGGTGCAGCTTTTGGTGCTGCAGGAGCTTTGGCTTCGCCTCTCTTTGTACCACAGTTGGTACAGAACATTACCCCAGGTGCAAGTTCCTTGCCACATCCTGTACAGAATTCCTTTTTCTCCATCTTAGGCGCTGCCGGAGCTGCTGCTGGCTGTGGTGCCGGAGCTGCTGCTGAAACAGGTTCTGGTGCAGGTGCAGGTGCTTCTTCTCTCTTAGTACCGCAGTTGGTACAGAATTTCGCACCCGGTGCAAGAGGTTCCCCACATTTGCTGCACACATCTTTTGGCTGCATTTTAGGTGCTTCTTCAGCAACCGGTGCTTCAGGTGCTACCGGTGCAGGAGCTGGTTTTTCTTCAATTACACTGCCACAGTAGATGCAGAACTTACTGCCGTCTGCAATCTCTTTGCCACAATTAGGACATTTCATGTTTCATTCTCCCTTAAACTTTTCATTTCAGTACTTCCTTACAAGAAGCACTTTTCATTTTCACCAAACTCTATTTTATCATCTTTGATAATATAATCACAATCCCTTGCTTGAAATAATATAAAAGGGGCTGTCGCTAATTTCTTAGTGCGACAGCCCCTAATTTATTTAATGTAATAACGCAGTTTAAAGTTTATCTGAGTATTTTTTGTAGTCTGCTTTTGGAATGCCTAGTGCTTCCATGGCCTGGTCGGAGGTTAGCTTCAGGTTGTTCATTAACTGGGTAATATTATTAAGGATTGTATTTTCTTTTCCTTCTTCTATGCCTTTTTCTATACCTTCCTCAAAGCCTTCTGCCTTACCTTCAGCTCTTATGATGGCTTCCTCTTCCCATTTTTGCATATATCTCACCCCAACTCATTTTATTTCTCTCCATATAATTCATCTAGAGATGTGCGCAGTTCATGTACTGGATAATGTTTTAGATTTCCAGTAACAAGTTTTGCATTCATACACTTTAAATCATGGCGAATATCATAATCTGCGATTTTTCCTTTTAAATAAGCAACCGCTAATTTTCTATCCTTTTGTGAAAACTTTTGGAGTTCGTTATAAGTTTTAGCAATATTCTTTTCAGAAAGCCGTTCATTTTTCAAATATTCTTTAATAATCTTTATAAACCCATTCCTCAGCAAACCACACTCGCTCACCATCCACGTATTTATAAGCTCTTACATATGCCGTTTCATCACAAACGCAGTAATCATCTCCAAATAGACAAACAGCAACTTGAGTTTTATCTGTATACATTACTCCCCAGGTCCCACCAAATATCATGTCATATTTGTCTTTACATATCCTCCAATCTCCACCGTCATCATAATACCCTTTCATAGAAAACTGTCCATCAGATTTTCTTTCGACATCAATATTAATATAATGTGTTTCATCATAATCGTAATCTCTCCCTGACACCTGAACTTGGTATCCATCTGCTTCTTGCAAGTCATTCCAGCTCACAAGTACACTAGAAATATCACCACAAGGATCATAACGATATGTTTCATAGTATAAATCACCATACTCAACAATTGCATCAGAAAGAGCCTCCCACTCGCAACTCACATCTAACTCGTCATTACCATCCCACCAATAATTATTCTCCACAGAGTTATTATTGTAGTAACGCTGTATAGGTGAAACTACGCCGTTTCGGATTTCGAATACCTCCCAAACCAGGGCATTTACATTCTTAGGCATGTTGTAGGATGCGATAAGTCCATTGCTGTTATATACGCTGACATTAGCTCCAGAATATGACATTTCTGTAGAGTTAGCATTTCCTGCGCTTGAATTTGTAAAGTCTACTACACAGTATTTGTAATATTTTGATGCATCAAACTGGCTGATAGTAATTGTCTCAGGACCATAGGAAGAAGTATCATCCACATCAAGCCAGTTACCATAATCGTCGGATCTGTTGGAATACCAAACCTGCTGAGTGTCATTTCCTGATGAGGTGAATAGATGAGAATCCAAATCGTTAGGAGTCTCGCCCCAGGTAAGTACCACTGCCAGCTGTCCTTCGGCAAGCTCAGGAGCTGCATAGAAGGAATAGCTTGAAGTACCAACTGTAGGATTGGATACAACAGTGTAATACATGCTCTCGTAACCAGTAGCCTGGACTTCGATAGTGTAAACACCAGCCTTTACAGACATTGCGCTATAACCATTTTCATCTGAATTAAAGGTGTATAGAATGTCCCCAAGCTTGTTGTTGATACCGGCTCTTACATTTATAACTGCATTTGATAAGCGCTTGAGGGTCTCCCCGTCCTCAGCATAATTTGCAGCGTCACCAAGAGTGAGCTGTACTTCTGCTTCAGAATCGCTTTCAGGAATCATATAGGCAGTATCTGGATAAGCTTCGATATTTGAGGCATTAATGAGAATGTCATAAATGCTGCAAGGCAAGCAACCATCATAGCTTACGGAAATATTAAAGTTGTAATCTGCAATAGGAACCAATATATTATATGCCCCAGCATCATCTGTAGTGCAGCTAAAAAGTTCGGTTGTTTTATCATCTGCAAGGAGCTGGATTTTAGCATTTGGCAAAGCATTGCCGTTTGAATCTACAGCCAAGCCTGAAATAGTAGCCACACCATCAGCAGCCATTACTGCATTTAGGGTGTTGTAGGCAGCATTTATCATCTGCTTTTCATAGGTATTGACCTGATTCTTTTGCTCATCACTCAAATCCGAATAAAGAAAAATCTCGTTAGAATGATAGCTATCCTTTAGTCTGTCTGCCTCATTTTGACCATGAACAAAGTTTGCAATTCCACCATCTGATATAACGCGCCAGGTGCAGAGCGCATCATTATTAAATAAGAAGCGCTGTCCATCCTTGTCTGGTGTGGCATAGGTGGTCACGTAATTGTCAGTGGAATACATGAAAATAAAGTTGATTTTGCCATCCTCTGTATAATAGTATTCCATGACATCTATGCCAGATTCCACATTTTCAATGCTGACGATTTTATTAGGATTGCCCGAATTAGGGTTCAGATAAATCTCATACTGGATTATATTTCCAGTAGCTGCATTTTTTAGCTGCTTTCTAATAAGGTTACAATTGTTTTTGTTTACGTAACCGCCCTCATCCCCATAGCCTTCTAGAGCATAGAAAAGGGTTTTGTTCCAAACTGCAGTTTCATCACTTGGAGCAGGAGAATAATTTTCTGCAAACACATCAATAGTAGCCATTTGATAGTCGCCGCCATTTAAGCTTGCTATGGTGTTTGCAAGCTGAGTAGTAGAATCGATTTCCTGCTCTACTGAAGCTTCGGTCTCGGTGGCTTGCTTTTTTGCAGTAGGTTCTTCCTTTTTATTTGTAAGCAAAAATGCTCCTATACCAACAGCGACAACCAGTACAACTGCTGCCACCGGGATTATCATTTTAAGAGGAAGCCGCTTTAAAGGCGAAGCTTCTTCCTTTTCCAAGGGAGTGCCACAGTCTCCGCAGAACTTTGCGTCATCTGGATACTGCTTTCCACATTTTTTACAGTACATATATCATCCTCCTTAAATCTACTTTATGAGCTGAGTTCCACAATTAGTGCAGAACTTAACCCCCTCTCCTATAATGCTGCCACAGCTTGGGCAAATCTGTTACAAAACATGCTGCTTAAATCAATAACAGATTTGCAGGCGTCACATTTTCTCTTTCCCTTAAAAGCAAGAATCCTGACTTCTATCTCTTCCTTTTCTGTAAGCAGTTCCTTGATTCTAGTAATTTCTTCCTGATAGTCAGCCTCTACAGTAGCGTCAGCTAGATGCTTTTCAACATATCTTTTCCCAATTGCTGTTTCAAGTGCCTTTACTGATGCATCAATTTCAGATAAGCTTTGCTCTCCTTCCATAATTTTTCTAGCAACTTGTGATTCATTAGTCGCCATTCTTTTCATTCTCCTTTTTGAAAAAATTTTCTATACCATTAGCAATTCCTTGAACCATCTTTTCCTGGTATTCAGGAGTTTGCATAATTTCATCCTCTTGGGGATTTGTCATATATCCCATTTCTACTATAGTAACTGGCACCTGGCACCAGTTGATACCGCTCATGGTGTCTGTCTCCCAGACATATTCCCTGTTGCAGCCAGTGGATTTTACATAAGCATCCAAAATGCACTCCGATAAGCTATAGCATTGTTCATAAATAGCGGAATTGTAGGGATTATCCCTGGTCTGACATATGGTCATAGCACCAGTATCTTCACTGTTTTCTGAGCCATTGGCATGAATTCTAACGAAGGCATCTGCATTTGCCTGGTTTGCCAGCTCTGCCCGTTTAGAATTTGGAATATCCACCTCATTTGTTTCACGAAGCAGGATTACCTGATAACCCCTAGCCACTAGCTCATCTCGCAATTTTAGTGAAATATCAAGTGTAAGCTGATACTCAGGGACTTCTGTGGATACGCCTTTAGTTCCTGGTGCAACCTTGGGCTTTGTTTCAGTTGCCCCTGGTCCTATAGGCTCTTCCTCCCAGTTTGGGTTTGCTTGATGTCCTGGATCTATTACGATTGTATAGACACTATTGTCTATTTCAGGTTCAGTCTCTGTAGACACTTCAGGTATAGTTTCAGATATAGTTTCAGGTATAGTTTCACTTGCATCTGATGTTATTTGAATTGTATTGTTAGAACTTTCGCGAATAATCCATACAAATAATATGGCAAGCAGACAAAGCAAGGAGATGCTAATGGATATTTTCAATAGCTTTTTCATTGAAACAACATTTCACTCCTTTTTTTGCAACAAAAAAAGCAACACCTTAAGGTATTCCTAAAGTGTTGCTTAAAATATGTATAGTTATAGCCGTAAATTAAGCTAGTCTGTCTGTCTGTCTGTCTGTCTGTCTGTCTGTCTGTCTGTCTGTCTGTCTGTAAAGATTATATTAATCATAACTATTTGTTACAACTCCTTTTTACAGTTCGATTAACGTTTCAGTTCTTCTTTATAGAATTCTTTGAATTCTTCATATCCCTGTGCATTTAACTGCTCTTTCTGGAACTTCTTGTTTTTGTTCATCATGGCAACCAGAATGGTCTGTCCGTTTGCGCGAGCTGCCTGCGCTTCTTTCATAATGTCACTGACGCGCTCTTTTGACATGCCTTTTTCGATTAAATAAGCTGTCTTTTTATCTGCTCCCGGTACTTTGAAACCATTTTCCAACAGGAGCATGATAATACGTTCAAACCCGATGGAGAAGCCACATGCAGGTACATCATTACCTGTAAACTTGCCTACCATCTTGTCATAGCGGCCGCCGCCACCGCAGCTTCCGCCGTACTCCGGCATGGCTATTTCGAAAATGGTACCGGTATAGTAAGACATACCACGCACTAAAGTAGGATCAAATACCAGTTCAAAATAATCCCCTTTAGAAGCTCTTACAGAATCCAAAATCTGCTCAAATCCTTCTACTACAACCGCATCTAAATTTCCTTTGGCAACCAAATCGTTCTGTAATACAGCGATTGGATTCTCTGCATTCTGCAAGGAAGTTACCAAACCAACAAAAGTCTGGATGCTTGTATCTGCATAGCCAGCCTTAGCCAGTTCTTCTTTCACACCTTCTTCGCCGATTTTATCCAGTTTGTCTAAGATAATAAATACATCATCATACTGCTCTTCTGTAAATCCTGCAGCACTGGCCATAGCTTTTAAAATCTGGCGATCATTGATACGTACCTGGAAATTCTTGAAACCAAGTTTACCAAGTGTGGTAGTGGTAGCCAGAATCAGTTCGATTTCTGCCAGATTAGATGCCTCTCCAAGGATATCGATATCGCACTGCATGAACTGACGATATCTACCTCTCTGGGGACGATCTGCACGCCATACATTACCCATCTGCAATGCTTTAAATGGTGCAGGAAGTTCTGCCGCATGGGCGGAATAATAACGAACAAGAGGTACCGTCAGGTCATAGCGAAGGCCGCCATCTACCAGGTCGTTTTCTTCCTTTGCTTCATCGATTTTCAGTTTTTCACCACGTTTCAAAATCTTGAAGGTAAGCTTTTCATTCTCACCGCCTGCTTTGCAGTTCAAGTTTTCGATATGCTCGACACAAGGAGTCTCAATGGATGTAAATCCAAACTTTCCGTAGGTCTCTTTGATTACAGAAATCACATAATCACGGATTTCCATTTCTTCCGGCAGAATATCCTTCATGCCGGTAACAGGTTTCTTACTTAATGCCATAGTATTTCCTTATTGTTCTAAACTGTCTGTTACGAGTATCTAAGTAATGGATTATTCTTCTACATCTACTGTACGAATGTGCAGTTCTTCTAACTGCTTCTCCGTTACTTCGCCAGGTGCACCCATAAGAATATCCTGTGCATTCTTGTTCATCGGGAATGGGATGATTTCTCGAATGGTGTCCTCACCGGCTAAAAGCATAATCATACGGTCAACACCAGGTGCAATACCTGCGTGTGGTGGTGCTCCGTAGCAGAATGCATTGTACAGTGCAGGGAATTTGGACTTCACATCGTCCTCACCCAGACGCACTAATTCAAATGCTTTGATCATGATCTCAGGATCATGGTTACGTACCGCACCGGAGGATAACTCTACGCCGTTACATACTAAGTCATACTGGTCTGCTGTGATGGACAGAGGATCGATTTCTCCTCTTTCTGCTTTTTCCAAAGTCTCTAATCCGCCGCTTGGCATAGAGAATGGGTTGTGGCAGAATTCCAGTTCTCCGGATTCTTCCCCGATTTCATACATAGGGAAATCTACAATCCAGCAGAAGCTGTACTGCTCTTTGTCCATATGACCGGGTACTGCTGCACCAAAGGTCTTTACGATGACACCTGCTGTCTTCTGTGCTGCAAGCTTCTTACCAGCAGAAAGCACTACCAGGTCATCCTTCTTAAGTCCTAATTTAGCAACTACTTTATCTTTGATAGGTGCTACAAATTTAGAGATACCACCTACGATTTCTTCGTTTTCATCCATGCGGAACCAGTAGCCCTTTGCACCGGCTACCACTTCTACATCAGCCAAAGTCTTATCGATGAACTTACGGCTTTCATGGAAGTCAGAGATGACTACAGCCTTTACACACTCATCCGCGAATGGCTCAAAACCGCATCCGCCGAGTTCTTCAGTCACATCCTGTACAGTTAAGTCGATACGAAGGTCCGGCTTATCAGAACCGTACTTCTCCATAGCTTCCAAATATGGAATCTGAACAAATGGAGATTTGCTTGCACGGTTATAAGTACCGTATTTTGCAAAAATAGGAGGAAGCACGTCTTCACATACTGCAAATACGTCATCCTGTGTAGCAAAAGCCATTTCCATATCCAGCTGATAGAATTCACCCGGGCTTCTGTCTCCTCTGGCATCTTCATCACGGAAGCAAGGTGCAATCTGGAAGTAACGGTCGATTCCGGATACCATTAAAAGCTGTTTAAACTGCTGTGGTGCCTGTGGTAATGCATAGAATTTACCTGGATGCTTTCTGGCAGGTACCAGGTAATCTCTTGCACCTTCCGGAGAAGAAGCAGTCAGAATAGGGGTTGTGATTTCCATAAATCCATGTTCAGTCATGGACTGACGCAGTGCTGCCACTACCTGGCTTCTTAATACGATGTTTTTCTTTACTTCCGGATTTCTCAAATCCAGGAAACGATATTTCAAACGAGTAGTCTCATCTGCTTCTCTACTGTGATTGATTTCGAAAGGCAGTTCTCTATAACGGCATTTACCAAGAACTTTTACTTCAGAAGGTACTACTTCGATTTCACCGGTTTCAATCTTGGTATTTTTATTACTACGTTCTCTTACAACACCGGTAACAGAAATCGTAGATTCCTTGGTGATTTCCTTTACAGTGTTCATCATCTCTTCTGTTTCAATGACAATCTGAGTTGTTCCATAGAAATCACGAAGAATCAGGAAGCCTAGGTTTGCTCCCACTTCACGGACATTTTCCATCCATCCTACTAATGTTACCTGCTCGCCGGCATTAGCCAGACGTAATTCACCGCAGGTATGGGTACGTGATTGCATCATTTGTAAATCCTCTCTATCTATATCTCTAGCTTTTCTATATACAAGTACGGGATAATCCCCTCAAACTTATGATATTTTACCTCAATCAGTTGCATATGTCGAGTAAATATACACGTGATCGTAGATACAACGCCAACTGCTGTGTGCATTTCCGGTAACACAGATGTAGGGCGTCCCTTTTGCATTTTTGAAGTAGCTGGCCGCACAGCTTCCGGATTGTACTACGAAACCTGTTTTTGCACCGATAACCTCTCCGCCTGTTTCTTTATCTTCGATTCGTCTTAGAAACCAGTTGGAAATGGTGATGCCCTCCGGATGATCCGGGGTAGAGCTGGTGGTATAGCTGTGGGCAGAAAGAACCTGTCTACATATATCTCGCTCCATAGCCGCTTTTAAAATCATGGCCATATCCCCTACGGTGCATTTGTTTGTCTCACTGTAGATTCCGGTACAGTTATCAAAGTGAGCAGTTTTTGATAAACCAAGCTCCTTTACTTTGGCATTCATCAGTTTTACAAACTCTTCCTGGGAGCCTGCCACATAATTGGCAAGTGCCAGAGCAGCATCCGCTCCGGATGGAAGAATCGTACCGTAAAGCAAATCCTCTATGGTCAGTCTGTCTCCGGGCATAAAGCCTACCGCACTACAATCATGCACGTACACGTAATTGGGGATTTCTTCATTCATTACGATGGTGTCATCCAAATCCGTAATATAATCAGAGGCTGTCAGCACTGTCAGAATTTTTGTCATAGATGCAGGACTGATGATGGTATCCGGGTCCTTTTGCGCCACCACATCCCCTGTTTCCAGGTTGATTAAAATGGCATAGGAACTGTTCATCTCATCTTCTGCTGCATCTATGTAGGTTCTGTTTCCTGTATCACTGATACTGTATCCTTCATAAAACAAAGCCGCATCCTCTGAAGCGGCTTTGCCTAAAGGTTCTTCTTCTATGATTTCTGTCTCGGATTCTATGGCCTCTTCTGTGGGGAACTCCACAGTCTCTATGGCCACCGTTTCCTCCACCGCAGTTTCTTTGTGTACATGGTGGATGATGCTGACCACAGCCAGCTTAATGAGCCAAATGATACCCACTAGGACAAGTAACATTCCCAGTAGCACCAAATCCCTCTGAATCCGGCGAATGAGACGTCGTCTTTTCCGACGTTTCATGATTTCTTCTCGTCTGTTATCCATTCTTTTAACTCTTTAATTGGGATAGGTTTCGAGTACAGATATCCCTGGAATGATGCAGGGCTATATTTCTGCAGCACGGTTTTCATCTGTTCTGTCTCGACACCTTCTATGCACACCTTGCGATGAAGTTTGTTTGCTGTATTGGTGATTCCCTCTACAATCGCCTGATAGATTTCGCTCCGGTCAATATCTTTTACAAAAGTACGATCCACTTTGATGATATCAATATCCGGCACCGCATTGATGATCTCCATGGAAGAAAATCCTGTGCCGAAATCGTCCAGCGCAATCTTGATTCCCTCACCTTTTAGCACCGTGGTAATCTGTTTTACCAGTTTCATATCCAGAAGTCTGCAACGTTCTGTCAATTCCAGGCAAAGATTCCCCGCCGGGAATTCCACTTGCTCCATGATTTCAAAAAGCTTTGTGAGGAACTCACTTTTTTCAAGCTGTGCATAGGATAAATTAATATTTAACTGTAAATCCGGATACACCTGCAATAAAGGCTTCACTTCCAACATAGATTGTCGCAAAATCCAGTTGCCAAGCTGATAAAAATTCGTATCCGTCTCCAAAATCGGGATAAACACCCCTGGTTCTACTTTTCCGTACTTGTCATTCTGCCAGCGAACAAGAGACTCTAGTCCAATCAGTCGTTCTTTCTGGGCATCCATCACCGGCTGATAGCACATGTAGAAGTCTTTGCAGCCATCCACTATGTCCTCTCGAATAGCAGAAATGATGCGCATACTCTTTCGGTCTTCCAAAGAGACCTGATTATCGAAAATAACAAGTTCACCCTGTTTTAAATCTCTGGACTCGTAGTATGCATATTTCAGACAGCTATAAACCGTATGTGCCTTCACGGTGAAATCGTCAAAAGAGAATAAACCACCGCTTAATAAAATATTCACGCGGCAATCATTTACTCGCAAGTGACGAGACACTTCCTGTTGTAATTCCAGGTAGGCCTTTTGCATTTCTTCCAGAGTCATGGCTTCCGTCACCACTGCGAATTTCGTACCTTCCATACGATACACAGTAGTGTAGCTCGAAAACTTGTCAGTCAAAAACTTTGCCAGTTCCTTCAGTACCAAGTTGCCAAAGGTATATCCATACATGTCGTTGATTTCGGCAAATTTAGAAATACCGGTCAACAGCACAATGCAGGACTGCTCCCTTTGACGCTTCCGCTTCATGTCATTGAAAAAACCATACAGGTTTCGAAGCCCTGTTATTCTATCGATGCTGCTCTGCGCACCATGACTAATAATCGAGCCCGCCAAATAAAGCGGATTTCCATCATCGTCTCGAATCACTTTTGCATTACAGGTACATTCCACATACTTACCGCTCTTTGTTTTGACGCGATAGGTCATGATGTGAATGTCTTTTTACCCTTGATGCACGACTCTACATCTTTTTTGAAACTCTCTCGATCTTCCGGATGAACATAATCCCCCCAGATTTCACCCGCTTCATCGATAAACTCCCCAGGAAGTCCGAAAAAATCCACTGCTTCCTTCGACCATCTTGAGCGTTTTTTTGTCAAATTGGACATAAAGTAGTATGTCCCCTCTGTCGCACTAGAAAGCGCATAAAAAATGGCCTCTAGTATATCATCTTGTTTTGTCCCCATGTTGTACCCACTTTTCATATTCTCTCGATTTTTATTATACGGTCTTCCCCCTGCCTTGGCAATGAAAAAACCCGAAAACAAGCATTATCGCTATTAAAAGAGAGAACCCATCATAAAGTCGCCAACGAAGAGGTTCTTGAAAACGAACCACAACTTTTCCGATAAATCCCGCCGGAATCTCCACCGCTATCTTCTGTTCCTCCTGCAGGACAGCCAGTTTTTGTGAAACGTCCATAGAGTTTGTTTCACTATATCCTTTGGCTACGTATCCCGGATAAAATAACAGGGGTACCTGCACTTTCTGAGCGGTATCGTTTCTATTAGTTAATTCTAAAGTTAACTTTCCGTTTTTCAGGTAAGATGACTTCTTTTCTACTCCATCCGGAATCTTGTAATCATCGTAGGTAAGGCTATTTAAGTCTGTTCCAAGCAAGATATACTCTCCACCTGAAATATACCCATTTCCCATACAGGTTTCATCATAAATCTGCATGGTACCGGCATCCTGCAGTAGGGACTTCACGAAGCTTCCACTACTGATTGTGATACCCACTAGCACAAGAAATAGCATTCCTAATTGGACATACTTTTTCGATGCATCCAAAACCCAGATGGCCAATAGAGAAATACACAATACCGTAATGGATTGAAATCTGGTTTGGAACTGAATGGAAGCCACTATTCTTTCCAGCAGCGGGTGCATATCCGCTATAGCGTCCCAAGGAAAATGATAAGTAGACATCCACAAAGTCAACACACTGACTCCTAATAGGAAGGCCGCAATGAAAGCCCCTGTCACGCGCTTGTATAGTCCTTTATAAAGCAGCATAAGGACAGCTAAGGTCAAAACCAGGATGAGTCCAAGGCCAATGGTATAATGCAATTCTTCTGCCGGACCATTCTCCACCGGATACGCCCCATAGAGCCCTGCCTTCGGGCACAAGGTAAAAAGCTGGCTCACATACATACCATAGGTTTGGATTCTCTTATGGATTGCATTGCCCTCCAGAATGGCAAAATCCAGACTATGACTGTATTCCAGCATAGGCAGGAAATACCAAACTTGCAAAAGGAAGCAGGTGACTGCCGCCGTTACAAATTCCAAAAAGGTCTCCTTTTGGAAAGTCCATTTGGCAAAGCAAAGGGCTGTAATCACTAAGAAAAACGTCAAAAGAATGACGCTCAGGACATGGGATTGAATGACAAAAGCCATGCCTAATGTAAGAGGTAAAAATCGAAACTTCTCATGAGATGTCTTCTCATAAGGCGCAAAAATCCCTCTCCCATAGATACGGAATACGCCATAGGCCACCAGTGGGAAAAAGGTCAAAGCAGTGTACTGGCCAACTCCTTCTATGGAATACATATAAATCAATCGAAAAATAGAAAGGCTATAACACACGGTAGCCACATAAGCCAATGCTCTTCGCTCATTGGCAATTCGATAGAAACACCAGTAAGAAAGCAGTATGGTAACGCATGTTATGATTAATTGGTAAGCTTTATACGCTTCCATTACATCAAAGGAAAGGCATCTAAGTAGTGCCGGAATCACGAAAAAGAAATCGCTGTAAAACATGCCGGAGGCATAGCCATGACCTTGCAGCCAATTAGGTTCAATACGCACAGGAATCTGTCCGGATAAAAGCGCTTCCTTAGTACCTTCGATACGTAATAAATGAAAAGTAGCATCCGCTCCGGTGTAGATTCCCTTTACCATCAGCGGCAAACTTGCCACCACTAGGAGAATCAGAAGTCCATAAGCTACCATTCGGTTTTCTCTTTTTCGTAAGGCATGATATGCGCTTTTTCCCTGCCAGATAGGCCAGGCCAAACATGTACCTACAAGGATCAGTAAAACCAGTCCCAGTGCCATACCAAACTGCCGCTTTTCCATTCCATTGGTAAGAACGACATACGCGCCTTGTATATCAAGCTGACTATCTGCAGCCTGAGAAATCTCAATTCGCACATCCTCCGCATCCTGATTCAGCCAGAAGTCAAAATCCGTTTCCTGCAGTCCTTTATAAAGTACTGTGGTGTTGGTACGAAGTTTTTCTCCGGCGGATGGTGCTACTACCGTAACCGCATTCACCATATCTTTATCTGTATGATAAAGAAGATGCAATTGATAAACGCCTCTCTCTAAAGAAAATGGTTCCGTTAAATCTACATTTAGCACACTAGGTGCCTTTCTGGTCCGTAGGCCAAATACGCACAAAATCCCCAGGCATATGAGTGCTATGCCTAGGGATAGTTTCTTAAGTTTTTGGTTCTGCCTTTGATTCAAGTTTCTAACCTCTGCTTCTAGATAATGATAAGGGAAGTTCTAATCCATTGGCCTCAAGAAGAGCCTGATCTCTTAAAATTTCCTCGGTAGGACCATCTGCTATAATCTCCCCGTGATTCATCAGGATAACCCGAGAGCAAGTGTCCCAAATAAAGTCCAAATCATGACTTGCTATGATTTTCAAGTGATCAAAGCCCTGTAAAATCCGGATTAGATTTCTACGGTTTCTTGGATCTAACGCCACAGATGGTTCATCCATCAAAATAATATCCGGGTGCATGGATAAAATCGTAGCAATGCTGGCAAGCTTCTTCTCTCCCCCGGAGAGTTTGTAGATAGGTCTGTCTGCCAAATGAGAAATCTGCACTGCTTCCAAGGCATTTTCCACACGTCTTTCTACTTCATCTCCCGGAAGCCCATAGTTCTTTGGTGCAAAGGCTACATCCTCCCGAACTGTAGTCATAAAAAGCTGACTATCGGAATCCTGAAATACATACCCTATTTTTTCTCGAACCTTCGTCAGCGTTTCCTTGCTAAGCGGGATTTCTTCTATTCTGATTTCCCCTTGAAAGTTCAGTTCAAGGCCTACCAAAAGTTTTAAAAGGGTGGACTTTCCTACGCCATTGGCACCGATCAATCCAATTCCATCTTCTTCATGGGCATGGAAAGACACCTTTTGCAAAATGGGTTTGTTCTTTTCGTAAGCAAAGCTCACGTTTTGTATATCCATATGTATATGACTCATAGTCTCATCCTCTATCTCATCAAAATCTAACTATTCTGCTAGGAAAATGCTTCTATCGCCTATACCAGACTCCCTACCAGGTAAAATACAGGGAAAATACGCAGCAGCAAAATAGCCACTGCAAAAAACAGGAAATAACAAGCATCTTTCATATGAAAGCCTTGTTTTTCCAAATGAAATTCTCCTTGAAAACCTCTTACGCACATACTCTGATACAACATATCTGCCCGATCCATGCTTCTTAAAAGCATCTGTCCCAGTAGAGGCCCCCATGCTTCAAAGGCAATGCCCTTTTGGCCCGGAGCACGAAGCATATAGGCATTCATCACCCGCTTTGCTTCTCTTAAAAGAACCGTAATATAACGAAAAATCAGTAAAATCTGCACCACGAAAATCTTGGGCAAATGAAGTAATTGAAGTGCGTAGCAAATCTTCTCCACTGAAGTTGTGGCAATCAGCAAATAAGATGCCAAAACTGTGAGAACACCCTTAATCATTAGAGTTAGCATGGATATAATACCACCCGTTATGATTAAATTCCCCAGTTTGGTTATGGGGGTATGATCAAAAAATGGATTCAAAATACCCACAATGCAAACAAGGGGCAGCACCACCCGCAAGCGATATAGGCTCTCTCTTACAGAAATCTCCCCTATCACAAACACCACCATCGGATAAACTAGCATAGAAAGGGTTCTCTGCATATCATACTTTGGAATGGATACTGTAACCGTAATATAAAAAATGGTTAAAATCAGTTTCACCAAGGGATGAATCTGATTTAGCCATTTCTCCTCTTTGGCCATAGCATCTATGGTATTCAGTTCATGAAGTGCTTTCCCAATTTCATTCATATTCTTTACTCATCCAAGCATTATTCTATCATAAAAAGCAATCAGCGGGACAAGATTTGTCCCGCTGGCTATCTATATCTATGAGTTTTTAGGAAAATGTGTATGTCTAATTAAGCTTCTGCTTTTTTGCTTCTGAAGAAGCGGAATGCATAGCTGGCTCCGATGCATACTGCTAATACAATCAAACCACCTACAATACCGGATACGGTAGTACCCAGTGGACTATCCGAATTTGTAAATGCATAGTCAGGAAGGAAGCTGGTGCTCTCCTGTACTGCTGCAAACTTATCGTATACATTTCCGGTCGCTTCCAACTCAGTGGTACCGGCAATTCTTTCCATGGACCATTCTAGACCATCCGGAAAAGCGGAAGCAAAGAGGGAAACAAAACCTCCAATTACCAGTGCAGCTACTCCTAAAATGGTAAGGGTAGTTTTCATGGAGAATCTGTCTTCTTTCTGAACTGCCCCAGCTCCAAAAATCAGTTCCGGTCTAGCTTCATAAACAAAGCAAAGAACTACTGCTGTAATAAGGCCTTCCACAAAACCGATTGCCAAGTGAATGGGAAGCATGGTACCAAGGAACACACCGAAAGGTAACTCTGTGATTCCGGAAATCAATGTTTCAATTGTTACAGACAAAGCACCTAGCTGCAAGGTAAGTACACATCCAATAATAGATGCAAGGGTGATTTTCTTTTTGTTCATACCCCCTTTCATCATAGGCTTCCAAATCAGAAGCGCACCGATGAAGCATCCATAAAAAGCCATATTCCACACATTACATCCTAGTGCTAAAAGGCCGCCATCCGCGAAAAATAGGCACTGGATCAAAAGCACTGCTATCATAGTCAGGAATCCTGCGTAAGGACCCAGTAATGCGGACAGCATCATGCCACCGCATAAATGTCCGGAAGAGCCTGTTCCGGGAATTGTGAAATTAATCATCTGTGCTGCGAAAACAAATGCTCCCATAATACCCATAACAGGAATTTTCTTTGCATCATTTTCCAGTCTAACTTTGTGAACACTCACTCCTGCTGCTGCAGTAGAGCAAGCATACATTGTTCCGGCAACTGCCGGTGCCACAAGGGCATCTGCCATATGCATAAAACATATCCTCCCTGTTTTATAAATCTCAACAATCTAATTCTAGTAAGTCATTCACCGACTCACAAGCCCCGTGGGGGGTTATTTTTTTTAGAATTTTTAGAATTATTTCTGTAAATTTTATTAGGTTATTTTGTTAGAAACATGTATGATATAATATGAATAAGTATGTAATATGAGGATTTTTTATGAATATTTTTTTCCCGGCTGCTATAGAAAAGAATGAGCGTAAGCAATTCTTTCAAGCCAAGTTTGATTATTATGAGGATGTATTCCGTTGGGTTGTCATCCTGATTTGTTTAGCCGAAGTTTCTTATTTTGTAACAGACTGTCAGATTTTCGGTCGAATGGCCTGGGAGGTATTGTTCCCCAGATGTTTTGTACTTTTACCGATGGGGCTTTATCTTCTATACAATCACTTTAGACATGATTACCTTGGAAATACCATCATTGGATACCTGGTCATGCATGCAAGCATGTGGTGCACCATATGGACTATCTATTATTTGCCCAACAGAGATTTTTCCAGAGAAGGCTTCATCGTTATGCACTTTGGATTTCTTTCCCTTGGATTAGCTGCTCCCATGTACCTGCATACCGTTTTGCATTCCATCCTTTTGTTGGACATCGTAGTTTCAAACTTATTTATCCACTACGAGCACTTCTCCATGATGATTACACTAGGTCTTCCTATTTATGTAGGCATACTCCTACTGTTGAAGATTCTGGAAAATGCCTATGTGGATCATTACATTAGTAATAAAAAGCTTGAAGCCATGTCCACCACGGATCAGTTGACGCAAGCGTACAACAGACACATTTTGGATGGTATTTTGGAAAGTGGAACCTCCAAACTAAAGTTTAAAAGCACCGACTCTATTTGGTTTTTATTAATTGATGTGGATTTCTTTAAGAAAATCAATGACAACTACGGCCATGAAGCCGGTGATCGTATTTTGATTGCCATCTCCAGTAAGATTAGAGAGAATATTCGTGAGAACGACCTATGTCTTCGATGGGGTGGTGAAGAATTCGTTGTGATTTTGCAAAACGCTGCCAAGGAAGAGGCGATGCAAATCGGTGAAAGAATCAGAAATTCTATTTCCGGTTCTGCCACCATCTCACCAAAGGTAACTATTTCTGTGGGCGTAAGCAAGTACTTGGGAGCTGATTATCATCAAGCGATTAATGACGCTGATAAAGCCATGTACTATGCAAAAAATCATGGCAGGAATCAAGTAGTCTGTGTGGAAGACCTATAAAGGTCTTCCACTTTTTTATTGTTCCCAAAGTGTTCTTTTTCGCTGAATCATCTCTTCTACACGGTTCAGGTATTCAGATACTTCCTTTACATTTTCACAGCGTTCGATTCTGCCGGAAGGATAGACATGTTTTGAGATGACCCCGGCTCCGCAAGCGATAATATCCTGAATTTCCTCCATAATGAGAATGTTATATAACCCAAATTTACCGGGTTTTGCATATCCCACATTTTCAAAATTACCACTCATGTGTTTCTGTCTGTATAAATAATATGGAACCAGGCCCATTCTCTGCGCATATTCTGCAGCAAGTTCTACAGCCTGATCCATGTCTTCCATGACGGGCAAGCCCTTTTCCGCCACATATTGTTGCATACGGCTTCCTTTTTTGATAGCCAGGCAATGAACCGTTAGATTATCCGGCTCCATCTTAGTGATTTCTTCTAAAGTGTATCTGACATCCTCCAGGGTCTCTCCCGGCAATCCCAGAATCACATCCATATTGATATTATCAAAGCCCACTTCTCTGGCTAATGCAAAAGCATCTCTCGTCTCCTGCACCGTATGAGCACGACCAATCAAACGAAGCGTCTCTTCTTTCATAGTCTGCGGATTAATGGAAATACGAGTAACCCCTGCTTTTTTCAGCACTTCCAGCTTCGCACGATTTAAACTGTCCGGTCTTCCGGCCTCTACCGTAAATTCCTGTAGTTCTTGGATGTTAAATTTACTTTTAATTTTATCCATTAACCTCTGTAACTGCTCTGCGCTGAAGGTGGTTGGTGTACCACCACCAATGTAGATGCTGTCACAAGGTCTTCCGGACATCTGATCTGCCACATCATCGATTTCTCTTTCTAAACAAGCCAGATACTGATCAAGGACCTTTTCTTTTCCAAAGCTTGCATTGGACGGGAAGGAACAATACAAGCAAGTAGTTGGGCAAAAGGCTACTCCTATATACATACTGTAGCCATCTACTCCATGGGTCTTTCCGAGGATGGTGCTTTCTCTTTCCGCGATATCTATAGCAAGCGTTATTTTATCATCAGATACTCTGTGTGCGTCTTTTAGAAAGGCTTCTACCTCTTCTTTGGATTTTCCTTCTTCCATCATGGTCATAGGAATCTTTGTAGGTCTGATTCCCGTCAGGTCTCCCCAAGGAAGTTCTTTTTCATGATACTTACACAAAGAGTCGTACACAAATAGTTTTAGAGTATTCTTATATTCCTGATTCTCTACATTCTGAATCTGAATTCTATATTCTTTTTGGATAGATGCAAGGCTATCTTCTTTTGTCCAGCCTTCCCCTATGGTTTTTGCGGATGCAAGAAAACGGCAAGTCATCTTGTCCTTGTCTAATTCCAATTCCATAGATGGGCTTGCCTTTTGAATCTCACGATTACGTATCACGCTGTCTTTTGTTAAAACCTTCACCTCATATCCAGGGGTAAAAGCAGATACCAAGGCGTGGATATCATAGATATACTTGCTTTGGTTACATAGTACGATATAGTATTGCATAATGCTTCTTTCTAACTTCTCTTCTATTTCTACAGGATTTCTCCCTGTACAAAAGGATTGTATCTTTTCTCGTATCCGATGCTGGTTAAATCCCCATGCCCCGGATATACCGTTACATCTTCCGGCAACACAAAAAGTTTTTCCCGGATGGAGCGCACGATTTCAGACATGCTACCTGTAGGGAAATCGGTACGCCCTACCGACTCCTGAAATAGAGTATCTCCGCTCATCAAAACTTTATGTTCCGGAATATAGTAGCAGCAGCTTCCCTTGGTATGTCCCGGCGTAGCGATACAGGTAATGGAAAGACCTGCCAGCTCAAAGATTTCACCATCCTTCAGCCACACATCCGGTTCCACTCTGCAAGGTCTCCCGATACTCTCAGATAAATTCAGATTCGGACTGGATAAAAGGTCTTTTTCTCCTTCATAGGCATACACCTTTGCGCCGGTCTTTTCCCGCATAGCAGCTACTCCAAGAATATGATCGTAATGTCCATGGGTTAGCAAAATGGCTGCTACCTGTAAATTATGTTCCTGCAACTTCTGTACCAGATAGTCTCCCCTGTCTGCAGGGTCAAAGAAAAGGACCTGTTGCAGGTCCTTTCCATCTTCTGTTTTACCTTGTACAAAAAAGCTATTGGTTGCTGCCATACCTAATGTTACATAACCGATTTCTAAGCTCATATTTGCCTCCAAATCCGTAAGTCTGTATCAGGCTTTAGCCTGTGGTTCTTTGTACATCTAACACGCTTGGAACGCTTCGCAGACGCTCTATCATCACCTGTAATTCATTTCTACCGGATACGTAGAAGGTAATCATCATCGTTGCAATGCCCTGCTTGCTGGTTCTGGTGTTAATGGATAAAATATCGATTTTTTTGTCTGTAAATAGCTTCGAAATATCTGCCAACAAACCACTTCTGTTATTGGCATAAATGGTAATGTCAGAGAAGTACTGGCCGGTAGCTGCTTCTCCCTCCGGTACTTGCCACTCTGCTTCGATGATACGTACTCTATCCTCATCTGATAGATTGATGATATTCACGCAATCTGTTCGATGGACTGAAATGCCTCGTCCCCTGGTGACAAATCCTACGATTTCATCTCCCGGTACAGGAGAACAGCATTTACTAAAGTGTACCGTTACATCATGCACACCTTTTACCACGATACCGTTCTTAGAACGCACGGTTAGAGATTTGCTCTTTGCACTCTCTTCTACCGCAGCCATAACCTCGTCATCCGACATAACGCGTTTATGGTCTTTATCGTAAAGTTCCTGCATACGGTTAATGATCTGGCCTTCTTTTAGACCACCATGTCCTACCGCAGCCATAACAGAATCCCAATCATGGAATCCATATTTTTGTAAAATCGCCTTTTGGTACTCCGGCTTCATCAGGTCCGGCAAATTCACCGCTTTTGCTTTGCAATAAGCGTTAATCATTTCCTTACCTTTGACGATATTATCTTCTTTTAATTCCTGCTTAAACCATTGGTTGATTTTGTTTTTCGCCTGAGTACTCTTTACCAGCGCAAGCCAGTCCCTGCTAGGTCCTTTGGAGTTCTGGCTGGTCAGAATCTCGATACGGTCACCATTTTGAATCTGATAATCGATGGTTACCAGCTTACCATTTACTCTGGCGCCAATCATACGATTTCCCACTGCAGAGTGTACCGCATAGGCAAAATCGATAGGGGTAGATCCCCACGGCAGGTTCTTTACTTCACCGCTAGGGGTAAAGCAATAGACATTATCGGAGAACAAGTCTAAATCGCTCTTCAATAAGTCCATAAATTCCCTGTTATTGGATGTGTCTTGCTGCCACTCCAAAATCTGGCGTAGCCAAGCCATCTTCTCTTCTTCTGAGTCTTTTCCTAACTTCTTACCATCAGAAGCTTCTTTGTACTTCCAATGGGCTGCGATACCGTACTCAGCGGCACGGTGCATTTCGAAGGTTCGAATCTGAATCTCAAAAGGTTTGCCGCCTTCTCCGATCAAGGTAGTATGTAAGGACTGATACATATTTGCCTTTGGCATAGCGATATAGTCCTTGAATCTACCGGGAATAGGCGTATACATTTCATGGATGACACCCAAAGCTGCATAGCAATCCTTCACTGTGTCCACGATGATACGCACGGCAAATAAGTCATAAATCTGATCGATGGTCTTGTGCTGATTCTTCATCTTCTTGTAGATACTGAAGAAATGCTTCACACGACCATCTACCTGACCCTTGATGCCGGCATTTTGCATATGAAGCGTAACTTCACGCACGATACCTGCGATATACGCCTCACGCTCGCTCTTTCTGGTGGCAATTTTATCCACCAAATCATAATAGACATCCGGCGCCAAATACTTCAGAGATAAGTCATCTAATTCTACTTTGATTTTGGAAATACCAAGTCTGTCCGCTATAGGAGAATAGATGTCCAAAGTCTCTCTGGCAATACGCTGCTGCTTCTCTTCCGGCTGGTACTTCAGGGTCCGCATGTTGTGCAGTCTATCTGCCAGTTTGATCAAAATGACACGGATATCCTTGGCCATAGCCAGGAACATCTTGCGAAGATTCTCTGCCTGCATCTCCAGTTTATCCGGAGGCTGCGGCTTTCCCTCTTCGTCGCTTTCACCCATGTTGAAATTCTGCAGTTTGGTAACACCATCTACCAGAAGAGCAACTTCATCACCAAACTGCTCTTTGATTTCTTCATAGGTGTATATGGTATCTTCTACCACATCATGTAAAAGACCTGCTGCAATGGTCTCTTTATCCATCTCCAGTTCGGCCAGTATAATAGCCACACATAAAGGATGGATGATATAAGGCTCTCCGGACTTACGTAGCTGTCCCTCATGGGCATCAAAAGCAAGACGGTATGCCCGCTCGATAAGTGAAATATCATCAGAGGGGTGATACTGTCTTACTGTAGTGATCAATTCCTGGTACAAATCATCAGGAGTATGGTACTCCTTAATCGGTTCTATCCTGCCATAATCGATCACAACTTTGGATTTTGGTGGAAAAGTTCTATCTTCCATACCCAGCTACTCTACCTTTGCCCATATATTCTGTCGTAAATCCCAATTATTTCCCTTCGTATGTGATACAGGAATCCAAACGATATCCTTTGATACGCTCTCTGCCCTTTAATCCGGCAAGTTCCATCACTACATTGATACCTACTACTTCGCCGCCTAAAGACTCGATTAATTTAATCATGGCTTCTGTAGTACCGCCGGTAGCGATTAAATCGTCTACGATTAATACTTTCTGACCAGGTTTGATAGCATCTTTGTGCATCTCGATGGTTGCGGTACCATATTCCAGCTCATAATCGATGGAAACTGTTTCGCAAGGCAATTTACCTTTTTTACGAATCAGTACGAATGGTTTGTGTAAATTATAAGCAAGTGGAGTTCCGAAGATAAATCCTCTGGACTCTGCACCGGCAATTACATCGAAATCCAAATCTTCTACTGCTTTCTGCATGGAATCGATAGCAAGCTGTAAGCCATCAGCATCCTGTAAGATGCTGGTCACATCTCTAAACATGATGCCCGGTTCTGGAAAGTCCGGAATAGTTCTTACGTAATCCTCTAATTTTTTCATTTTCATGACCTCTTTCTACATCTACGAATTATGCGCATAGAGCCAATCAGCTCATCATGGCACATAGATAATTACATTATATGCCTCTATTCCCTGCAAGTAAAGAATTCATAGAAAAATTACTTTACCATGAAAAAAAAGAAACGAGGCAGAATCCTGTCTCGTTTCTTAAAGTTCTTGTAGAACGCCTTATTTATTTTGCGGATTTGACATCTGTTACAACAGATACCATCTTGTTCAGCATCTCGCCTTCTTTGTCGTTGACTACTACTAAGTTATTCTTGATATCGTCTGTCAGTACGCAGATTTCAGAATTCTTCAAATAATCCGGCAGTAATTCATAAGCTGCTTTATTAAAGCATACATACTGGAATTCTTCTGTAAGCTTCTCTGCAATATCAGGACGCATTAAGAAGTCGATGAAAAGCTGTGCTTCTTTTTTGTGCTTGCTGCCTTTCAGCAATACAAAGTTGTCCAGAGTCAAAGGGAACTGCTCTTTTTTCATTACAACTTCCAGGTTTTCATTTTCCTGCATTGCCTGAAGAGCATCGCCACTGTAGATATAAGCCAGTGCTACCTCTCCTCTAGCCATAGAGATACGCTCATCAGCAATCTGAGAGAAGGATTTCAGGTTTGCATTTAACTGAAGTAAGTAGTCCTTTGCTCCATCTAAATCATCCAGATTTGTGGTGGTTACTTCTTTTCCGGCACCCTGAAGGCCTAAGGTAATATCACCTTCTACATCATCAAAGATTAAAATATTGTTACTTAAAGCCGGATTTAACAGATCCTGTGCAGTCTCTACTGTAACTCCCAGTTCATCTATCATAGGCTTATTGGCTAAAACAACAGAGATAGTACCCATGTATGGCACGCAATACTCATTGTTTGGATCATAATCAAGGCCAAGGAACGCTTCATCAATATTAGATAAATTGGTGAGGGCATCTTTGTCAAATGGCTCTAATAAATCGTTTTCTCTAAAAGCTGTAATGTAGGTATTGGTCGGTACTGCGATATCATACTCGCCCGGCTTACCTGCAATCAATTTGGCCAATAGTTCATCGTTGGATTCAAAGGTCGTCTCCACTACCTTGATACCGTACTCCTGCTCAAACAAATCCAGAACTTCCGGTGTCATGTACTCTGACCAGTTGTAAAGATAAATCTCATCTGCGTAGCCGTTGCCATCTTTATCATCTGACGCTCCGGCGTCACCCCTTCCGCATCCGGAAAGTGCGCAGGTTCCCATAAGGGCGATGAGTCCTGCTGTTAGTAATAGGTTTTTCTTTTTCATAATTTCTCCCACACTTTCTGTCCATGTACATAGGCGGATAAGACCCTAGTTTCATATATCCTTTGTGGCTCCATGGTAAGCACATCTTTATCTATGATAACGAAATCTGCGTCATTGTCAATCATTATTTTTCCTTTTTTTGACAAACGCAGTTGTTCATAGCCACCGGCTGTCACCACAGACAGGGCCTGCATAGGCGTCAGTTTTTCCTGTTCGCCAAGGGGCTCAGTTTCCACGTCCCCCGGATACTGTCTTGTCACCAGCATAGACAGACACTTCATGGTGTCAGCAGGAACAGACACCGGCCAGTCACTTGCAGCAGACACAGTAACTTTTTTTTCTAAAAGAGAAGCTACCGGATATTCTTTCGCTGCTCTCTCTTCTCCCAGATAAGGCACCTCCAGAGCATCAAAGTACATAGGATCCTTGAAATGCCAGTAAGGATTTACTACAGCATGTATCCGGTATCTGGCCATGAGCTCCATTTGATCCGGTCTCAGAACCTGCAAATGGGTAATGGCAAAGGTAGGACAGCCTCTAAACTCAAAGGCCAATCTATCCTTGATACGAATTGCTGCTTTGATGGCAAAATCCGTAGCTGCATCTCCGATGGAATGAACATGTACCTTAAAGCCATATCTCTGGAAGAAAAACAAAAGCTCTTCAAAACGGGCAAAATCCCATAATGGGCTTCCGGTTACTGCCTCACTACTGTCGCAATAGGGTTCTGATAAAAACGCTGTATGATTCTCCAGCACACCATCTACGAATACTTTCACCCAGTTTAAGCTCACATGCTCATCCCGTTCCAAATCGGTTCGAAGCTTGCTGGCTTCCTTAAATGCAGCCTCTAAGTTATTATCCGGATAAATGGTATAGCCCAGTTCAAAGTGGATAATCAGCTTACCTTCCTCTTCCAACTCGTGATAAGCTTCCACCCTGGTAGCAAAGTCCAATTGTGGTGCTAAAAATGGCTCAAAACAGTAGAGAATACCATTGGATAATGCCATTTCCTGATAATACAGAATCGCTTCTTTGAACTCTTCTTTGGTATGTAACGGCAGACTTCTCACCATAATGTCTGCGTCCTCTTCCACCAGCAAACCCTTGTGTTTTCGAATTTCATCACGGACGTTATTTTTTATTTTGCCGCTAAATTCATTTTTGATTTCATCCGGAATCAGCGTAATCGCCTTTGTATTATGCCAAATGGTATGCAGGTCTTCCCCCCTAACAATGATAGGGAACTCAGTGGAGATAGCATCCAGAAGGGCCGCTTTATCCTCTACGCCGGCTAACGCTGTAGAAACTAAACCATTTCCAAAAAGGATGAACCCTTCCTTGGTAGTATCTTGTCCGGCCAAATACTCTCGCAAAGCCGATATATACTCCTCAACGGTTTCTAATCCATAGAGAGAGGCGCCGTGCAACATATCCACCGCCTGGGTTACATGAGCATGTCCCTCGGTCATGCCCGGAAGAATCATTCCTTCTGTCACATTTAGTCTATCTACTTCGTGACCATATCCCTGCAGCTCTTCTACTCTCTCATCGCCCTCTTCTTTGCTCCCTACAAAGATAAATCGTCCGCGTCTAATCAAAGCTGCAGATGCTAGTGGCCAGTTTTCGTTTCCTGTATAAATTTTGCCGGTCAAATACAATAATCTTTCACTCATGGTTTCCATTATAACTGAAATCACACAAATGTGGGACAGTTCCTCCTTTTTTACACAAAAAAATCCGGAGCACTCTTTTGAAGGTAGTGCTCCGGTCCTCTTTATAATCCCTTACTTTCTCTTTGGGCTGCCCGTAGTCTTGCCATGGCTCTTGCCAAAGAAATCTTGGAATGATGATACTCCATCATACTTTGTTTCTGTCTTAGCTGCTCTTCCGCTCTTTCTTTTGCTTCCTGGGCACGCAAGATATCAATTTCTTCCGGTTTCTCACAAGTGAACACAAACATGTTTACACGATTATTGGCCACTTCGATGAATCCCTGAGAAACTACTGCAGAAATCCAGGTTCCATCTTCTTTTTGCACCTTGATATCTCCGATTTCCACCGCAATATTCATAGGTGCATGATGGGCCATAATCTGATAAACACCATCGGAAGCCGTAAACAGTAAGCTGACAGCTTTATCATCATAAAATACTCGATTGTTACTTACAATTCTAAGACGAAATGTATTAGCCATTTAAAGTCCTTGCTTTCTCAATTACATCATCAATGGTTCCCACATTGAAGAATGCCATCTCCGGATAGTCATCCATCTCACCATCTACAATGGCCTTGAAGCCACGAATGGTTTCTTTCAGTGGTACATACTGTCCCTTTACGCCGGTAAAGTTCTCTGCTACAGAGAACGGCTGAGACAGGAATTTCTGAATTTTACGAGCACGGTAAACCGTAGCTTTATCTGCTTCAGAAAGTTCTTCCATACCAAGGATTGCGATAATATCCTGTAATTCTTTGTATTTCTGTAAGATTTCCTGAACCTTACGAGCAACACGATAGTGTTCTTCGCCAACCACATCAGCTTCCAAAATACGGGAAGTGGATTCCAACGGATCTACCGCAGGATAAATACCCTGTTCTACGATTTTACGGGAAAGTACTGTGGTTGCATCCAGGTGAGCAAAGGTTGTAGCAGGTGCAGGGTCCGTCAAGTCATCTGCAGGCACATAAACTGCCTGAACAGAGGTAACAGAACCATTCTTGGTAGAAGCGATACGCTCCTGCAGGGCACCCATTTCATTTGCCAAAGTAGGCTGATAACCTACGGCAGAAGGCATACGTCCAAGAAGGGCGGATACCTCGGAACCTGCCTGTACAAATCTGAAAATATTATCAATGAACAAAAGCACATTCTGGTGTTTTACATCACGGAAGTACTCTGCCATGGTAAGTCCGGTTTCCGCAACACGCATACGAGCACCGGGGGACTCATTCATCTGTCCGAATACAAGCGCTGTCTTCTCGATAACGCCGGACTCCTTCATTTCTGTCCAAAGGTCATTACCTTCACGAGAACGTTCACCTACACCGGTGAAAATGGAGTAACCGCCGCTCTCCGTAGCTACGTTGTGAATCAGTTCCTGAATTAATACGGTCTTACCTACACCGGCACCACCGAAAAGACCTACCTTACCACCTTTTGCATAAGGTGCTAAAAGGTCAATTACCTTGATACCTGTTTCCAATACTTCAACTACAGGGCTCTGTTCATCGAACTTTGGAGGTTCTCTGTGGATGCTCCAGTGTTCTTCTTCCTCCAAGCTTTCTCCGCCATCCAGGGTATCCCCTAGGACGTTGAATAGTCGGCCCAGTGTTTTTTCACCAACCGGAACCTTGATGGAATCTCCGGTAGCTACTACCTCCATATCACGATGTAAACCTTCGCTGGCTCCCAGCATGATACAACGCACTGTATTGCCACCGATATGCTGCTGTACTTCCATCACGCTCTTCTCACCGTGATTCATCACATACAGAGCATCTCGAATCTTAGGAAGCTCTAAGTCTTCAAATTCTACGTCTACTACAGGTCCGGAAACCTGTACAATCTTTCCGTTTTTCATTTTAATTCTCCGCTATTACGTTACTGGCCAAGCTACTTCTGCGATTTCTTACGTTTAAGAGCCTTTGCGCCACCTACTACTTCATTGATTTCCTGGGTGATACTAGCCTGTCTGACACGGTTATACTGAATCGACAGGTCATGCAACATCTTTGTTGCATTGTCTGTAGCAGCTTTCATCGCTGTCATACGGGCATTTTGCTCGCAGGAATAGGACTCAATCAAAGCACCGTAGATATAACCTGTAATACCACTAGGTACGATATGCTCCAACAGTACTTCCGGAGAAGGTAGGAATTCAAATTCTTCCTGCACAGAATCCTGCATAATTAATTCAGGATTTAATTCTCCGGTGTATTCTTGTCGTTTCAGTGGTAAGAGCTGTTCTACTACCACTTCTTCCTCCATGGCATTGGCCATTCTGGTATAAACCATATACACTGCATCCAGCTTTTCTTCCAGATAATCCTGAATAATCCTGTCGCTGATAACTCTGGCTCTATGCATGGTAGGATTTTGCGCCGTATACAGGAACTCCTCTTTTAAAGGGATATCCTTTCCCAAGAAGAAATGGTATCCCAGCTGTCCAATGACATAGACATAAGGATCCTCCGCTTCTTTGATGAGCTTTTCTGCGGTCTTTAGAACATTATGGTTATAAGCGCCTGCCAAACCCTTATCCGCTGTAACTACCAAAAAGCCTTTTTTCTTTACCACTTCCTGCATATCCTTTTCACGGTTGTCAAAATAGATATGCCGAATATCCGGGAAATGTCTAAGGAGTCTGCTAATCTGCGCCTGCACGCCATAGAAGAAAGGTTCCGTTGCCAGTCTGTTGCTCTTCGCTTTTTGAAGCTTATTAGAAGAGATCATGTACATGGCTTTGGTAATCTTCATGGTGTCATTGATGCTCTTTATGCGGTTTTTGATTTCAATAGCATTTGCCATAATTACGCTTTCACTTCTTTATCATATTCCTCACGGAATGCTTTACTTGCTTTCACAAGTCTATCTCTCAGAGTGTCAGATAGGTCTCTGGCTCTGGTAATTTCAGATACCAATTCGCTGTGTTTCTCACTCATGTAAGCAAGGAGTCTAGCCTGGAAAGCCTTTACTTCTGTGAGAGGAAGTCCTACGAATACCTTACCGGAAGCTGCTACCAAAGTAATAACCTCATCCGCCATACTCATAGGAGATGCCAAAGGCTGTTTCAGCAGTTCCATCAAGGCTGCACCATAGGAAAGCTGAGCCTTCGTTTCGTCATCCAAATCAGAGGAGAACTGGGTGAAGACTTCCATTTCTCTATACTGTGCCAAATCGATACGGATACTACCCGCCGCTTTCTTCATGGCTTTCGACTGAGCTGCACCACCTACACGGGATACAGACAAACCTACATTGACCGCCGGTCTCATACCGGAGAAGAACAAGTCACTCTCCAAGAAAATCTGACCGTCAGTAATGGAAATAACGTTGGTCGGAATGTAGGCAGATACATCACCTGCCTGGGTTTCAATGATTGGCAATGCAGTGATACTACCGCCACCTGCTTCCGGAGTCAATCTACTGGAACGCTCCAAAAGTCTGGAATGCAAGTAGAATACATCACCTGGATATGCTTCACGTCCCGGTGGTCTCTCCAAAAGTAAGGAGATTGCACGGTAAGCTACCGCATGTTTGGATAAATCATCATAAATAATCAATACATCCTTGCCCTGATACATGAAGTGCTCTGCAAGAGCAGTACCGGAATAAGGTGCAATATACTGCAATGGTGCCGGATCAGATGCAGATGCGGACACTACGATGGTATAATCCATAGCGCCATGCTTCTCTAAGCTGTTCACGATTTTGGCAACCGTAGAAGCTTTCTGACCAATGGCTACATAAATACAGATAACATCTTTGTCTTTTTGATTGATGATGGTATCTGTGGCGATACTGGTCTTACCAGTCTGACGGTCACCGATAATCAGCTCACGCTGTCCTCTACCAATAGGGAACATGGAGTCGATGGACAAAATACCGGTTTCCAGTGGTACCGATACAGATTTACGATCTACGATACTTGGAGCCGGGTTTTCGATTGGGCGATAGCCTTCTGACTGAATCATGCCCTTGCCATCAATAGGTGCACCCAATGCATCCACAACTCTACCTAAGAACTGATGGCCTACCGGAATGCCGGCACGCTTGCCGGTACGAATGACTCTGGTACCTTCTGTGATAGTTCTATCATCACCGAAAAGAATACAGCCAATGCTATCTCTGCGGATATCCTGTACCATACCCTTTACGCCGCCATCGAAAAGCAGGATTTCACCATATTCAGAATGGTCGATACCGGTGATTGTAGCGATACCATCGCCTACCCACTGTACCAAACCGATTTCTCTGTGCTCCGCCTTCAAATCAAAATCATCGATTTCTTCACGAAGAATAGAGACGATACCCTGAATACTCTGGTTGCTGTCCCCTTTATACTTTTCACTGATATTCTGGATTGTACGGCGAAGCTGATCTACACGTCCGCTCTCACTCCAGTCGTATTCTTCTTTGCCGACACGAAGAATGAAGCCACTCTGTAAGGAAGGGTCTTCCTTGGTGATAATCTCCATATTCGGCTGTTCATATTTTTGAATTAAGAAATGACGAATTCTCTCCAGCTGTTGCTCTGTAGGAGGTGTCACATAACGAAGAAGGGCATATTCATTGCCACTTTCTTCCTGATACTTCAGATTGTATTCTGCGATGATATCAGGCAAAAGGCCCAAATCACCTCTTTCGCATAATACAAACAGTACATCACGCACCTCTGTCGGGAACACACGCTGAATCAGCGCAGACTTATGCTCCAAAGCAACAGATGGATTTGTCAAGTCACTTAACAGTTCCGGCACATCTTGAAAGATGGACTGTGCCTCTTGTAATGCCTCTTTCGGGATATTTAACTCCCGTAATCTGCGGCAGTAATTATCTACTTTACTCAATGGAATCACCCGCCTTATCCAGGAACTGATCAAATAAATCCGAATCTCCCGGATGGTCCTGTGCGTTGGACTTCAGTCCGGCTACTTTACCGGCTGCATCCAAAATCAGATTTGAAATGTCTTCCTGTGCTTCGCGTAAAATCTTAGCTTTTTCAACCAAAGCTTCATCCTTCGCATGCTCCACAATCTGTTTTGCCTGCTCGTCTGCTTCTTTTACGATTTTCTGGTACTCTACCCCGGCTTCTTTCTTCGCTTCGCTCAGAAGTTCTGCTTTCTGCTCTTCCATCATTCGAGCCTTCTCCTGGCTTTCCTGCAATGACTTATCGGCTTCTTCTGCTTTCTTTGTAGCCTCTTCCATTGCTTCGTCAGCAAGTCTTTGTCTTTCCTCAATGATTCTGTGCACCGGTTTGAATAAGAATTTCTTCATAAGGAAAAACAGAATCAAAATATTGAGGGCTGACCACAATACATTTATATCTAGTTTTAACATGACGTTATCTCCCCGAAATTATTTTACAAAGAAAATTACCATAATACCGATTAACAAACCATAGATAGCGGTTGCTTCGGCAAGTGCACAACCTAAAAGAAGTGTCTTTGTGATTTTACCTTCGGCTTCAGGCTGACGTGCTACTGCATCTGTAGCCTTTCCTGTTGCGATACCGATACCGATACCAGCTCCAATACCTGTTAATGCTGCAATTCCTGCTCCTACTGCGATCATTTTTTTACTCCTTTTTACTTAAAAACTTTTCATTTCCATATATGTAATTTTGGTATTCTACTCTGCCTCAATTAAGGCTTCCTTGATAAACATGGAAGTTAAGAATACAAAAATATACGCTTGAATCAAACCATCGAACAAGTCGAAATATAAGCTGGCAGCTGCCGGTAGGACCGGAGGACATGCCATTTTCAAAAGTTCCATGATGGTAAATGCACCAAGTACGTTACCGAAGAGTCGCATACAAAGAGATAAAGGTCTAATAAAAATCTCCAGCACATTCAGTGGTGCAATGACTGCAATCGGCTCTGCAAAACTCTTTAGCCAACCTGCTGCGCCTCTAGAGTGAATTCCTGCATACTCAATGAGGCAAATACTCATAAGGGCCAAAGCTGCGGTCACGTTCAAATCCTTCGTCGGCGGTTTCAGACGAAACTCAAAAAGTCCCAAGTCGAACACACCGATGATGTTAGACAATCCAATGTAGAAAAGTACGGTGGCCAGATATGGAACATATCTCTTACCGCCCGGTCCAATCATTCCTTCTACAATGCCCTCTAGCTTCGTAACGATGAGCTCAGCTACCGCCTGTCTCTTGGTGATGTAATGCACGGACATACCGGCGGTTAAAAAAATAGCGAGGCCCACCATAATGACCATGATAATCCACGTCATAACAACAGACTCCGCCACCTGGCATTCCATGCCAAACGGATGGAATGTAATGTAGTGTACATTCAGTTCTTCTTCTAGTCTTTCTGCAAGGTTTCCCATGCTTTTGCCTCCTTGTCCCAAATACATTTAAACCCTATTTCTAGTTTATCAACTGCACCATTTCAAGGCAAGTTCTTCGTCGAAGAAACCCGAAAAAAGGGTAAAAAAATACTGCCGGATGGGCAGTTTCTTAAATATATTTAGGAAATTGTCTATCTGTCTAAATCTTACGTCGAATACTTACGCACATCTTGCGATAAGTGAAGCAATAATTATCGGGTAGTCATAACTACCTTCTTCTTATGTGGCTATTATGGACCTGAAAACTGAAAATGTCAACACCAGTTTTTGACAGTGTAAAAAGAAGTCAAGACGATGGGACTCCTCTGCACGAACAAAAAGACCAGGTCGTATGACCTGGTCTTCTTGTTCGTGCAGAAGATGGGACTTGAACCCACACTGTATTGCTACAACAGGCACCTGAAGCCTGCGCGTCTGCCAATTCCGCCACTTCTGCATGTGCGGTGAACCGAACAAATGCTATTCTACATGGCTTCAGGCAGTTTGTCAACTAGTTTTCTTCATAATATTCTAATAATCTTTGTACAACCTCTCCATAACTGGCAACACCCTCTTCTACTCCATTGAGGTTTAGATTCGCATTTAAAAAGGCATTGCTGGCTTTTTTCACGGTAGTGGTTTTCACTACTGCATTTTTCTCCACTTCCGTCCAAGCTTCTTTTGTCAAGAAGACCATATCTTTCTTCACCCTATTGTTACACTGGCGATAGGTCTTATAGAGCTGTTTATTTTTATCCAGACTCTTATATAAGTCATCATTTAAATAGGCAATGACGCTTAGATATCCGCTGTACTGGAAGAAAGGATCCTCAGAGGTGACGCAAGCCAAATATCCAATCAGGTTGGCATCATCTTCATAGATAAAGCCATGTAAGTGTGCCAGTTCATGACAAACCGTAGCCGGCACATTGGCAATATACATTTCCGTATTGTAGTTAGCTTCCATGGAAAATGGGAAATAATACCCCATGATATACTGCTGGCTTAAAAACTTTGAACTATGGATTCCTTTTCCCCTTGGGCAGTAGCCGCTTAGTTGTGGATACAACTCTCCTAGTCTTTCAATCTCCTTGGCACACTGCGCCTCCATATCTCCATCGTAGATAAGCATGCCTTTCTCATCTCTTGGAAGCTCTTTGGATAAGGCATTGGCTTGTCTAATGACATAGTCTCTTAACTCAATCAATTCTTTGGTGGTGTATTCCTGGGTAGCCCCATCTTTCTTGATATACAGATCATTAAAAGAGCTACATCCATAGAAAACATAGCAGTTCAGGCTCATAATCCAGCCCAATCCCAAAAGGATCCATGCATATATGCCGGCATAGCATCGATAGCCTTTGGAAAATCCCATTCCAAAAGGTTTCTTACTTTTACGAGTAAATAAAAAGAGCAGCGCTCCTAAGACCAACAAAATGGTCAAAATAAGCCCTGCTAAAATAAGCCCTTCTCCAACGGAGAAAGGAAACTGTCCTGTTATTCTGGAAAATGTGGACACAACAAAAGGAAAGCAGACTCTACGATACGTATCTGCAAAGCCCTCCTGTGTGCGTACTAGTACATGGAACAAAACAAGCAGTGCACCAAGCACTGCATAGATTTTGCGCTTCATATAAGCCCCATTTCCATAGCCCACTGATTCAGTAAGCACTCCTCATAATTAGTATATCATGACTTGGAATCGTTGCCCATAGATTCTGCCATATGATCGATAATTTTTTCCACTAAAGATTTCTTTGTATGGATATCAAAGCATAACGCGCAGATGTAGGCGAACAACTGCAGCATCTCTTTATCTTCTTCGTCGTCTACATCTGTAAAGGTACTCTCCGCCTGTTTCATCTTGCGTAGCAGGTCCTTTTTCGTATCATCCACGCCCTTGGTACAGATATCCACGATTTCGGTGTAGATGTCCTTTAGTCCCATCTGTCCATCATCATCCAGCTCATGACCAAAGTATTTATCCGTCAGTGGATTTAGGATGGTCTGAATATCTTTTATAGAAAGAATCGACTTATAATAATAAATCAAAATCAGAAGAAGTAAGTGTTCTTTGGTGTATTTCTTTTTTTCCGGTGCCGGAATCAACTTATTCTTCGCATAGTTGTTAATCATGGTCTTGGTAAGGATCTTGTCTTCCTCCGGATTTCTGGAAGACTCACGGAGCTTACTCTCCATAAAGGTCGTCACCTGATCCATATATAAATCGATATTTGGAATATCAGAAGGCTTCACATATTCTGTGGCATTTAATTCCTTCATCAATTCCGAAAGCAATGCATGATAGTCCATTTGAATTGTCCTTTCCTAGATAACTAGATTATACAGTTTTAAAAACCGTATCGCAAGGAAATCGTCAGCCTATTTACGACAATTCAAAATCGTGTTACTATATTAACAGTTTAGAGTGTTAAAGTGAGGTAATCATGAACAAGAAAATTAAAACCGAAGCTGTAGAAAGTCTTTTTGAAGCCATCCTGCAACTAGAAAATAAAGAAGAGTGTTTCAATTTCTTCGAAGATCTTTGTACTGTAAATGAACTTTTATCTCTTTCACAACGTTTTGAGGTAGCTTCCATGCTCAGAGAAAAGAAAACCTACATCGAGATAGCGGAAAAGACCGGTGCATCTACTGCTACCATTTCTCGTGTCAATCGTTCTTTGAACTATGGCACCGATGGATATGAGGTAATCTTCAAAAAACTAGGCAAATAAAAAATCGGGACAGTGTTCGAAGAACACTGTCCCTTTTATGATTAAGGCGTAGGCATTTTGCCTGCGCTTTTGTCTGTAAAGAAAAAGGCAATCACGGAACCAATGGCGGACACGATAACTCCCACAAACAAAGAAGTCTTCACGCCTAACTGATCCATCATAATACCACCGATGACAGACGCAAATACCACTGCCACATTCATGGCTACGATAAAGAAGGTCTGTGCCTTTACAAGGTCTCTTGGATGGCTTACCAGAGTAGCATAGTGTACGGATGCCGGTGTATATAAAGCAAAGCTAAGGCTCTGCAGGGCAAATGCTACATAAAGCATTCCCATGGTGGGTGCCAGGTAGATGGCAAATTCCTTGACCGTAAACAAAATCAAAGAGAACACCAGTAAGCTTCCACAAGGAATCTTTTTGGAAATCCTGGTATATAAGAACATGGCAGGCAATTCCGAGATAGCCATAACCGCCATCACTCTTCCCATTGCTTCAGATCCGCCGCCTACGTTTTGTACCACCAAATTGGGGAAATTCGTAATCATGGAATGGGTAAAATAGGTAAAAGCAAATCCCACCAGGAGCATCATGAGCTTCGGATTTTCCTTTACAAAGGAAAGCATGGTATGCTCTCCCTCTTCCGTCTGCATCGTATGTGCCACTTCCACCTTTGGGAAGCGTCTGCTCTCTACTTTCACCATAATCAGCAAAAGCAAGAACATTATGCTTATCACTAAAGTACCAAGCATAATAGAATCCACGCTAACGCGCTCCACTAAAATACCAAGTACAGCGGATAATATAGAATATGCCAAAGAGCCGATGGCTCTACATGCGCCAAAGTTAATCTCATGACCGCTTCGTTCCATGTAGAACTTTAGAGAATTAGTCATAGACAAAGCCGTATTAATACCGGCCATAAGCACAGTCATACACAAAGAAAGCACGACACCTCTTGTGGAGGTCAAATAACCCACCAAAGAGCTCAGGATCATAATGGACAGGACAGCCAGCAGAATGTGTAACACATTACACTTTTCAAATCGATCTGCAAAGTCCGCCAATACAGGCTGTAAAATCATAGCCATGATATTGCCAACCGCCATGATGATACCGATTTCCGTACTGCTATAGCCTTTGGCCTGTAAATACGTAGAACAGAATCCAATGATGGTACAGAAACACATCCAAAACGCACCCTGAATAGAGGCATACTCAATATTATATTTTGCTTTCATAAATACTTCCTAACTTCCTAAAAACTACTTCGCACCGCTTCCCTTGAAGCAAACCAAAATGGTTTTAAATAGGAGCTTTATATCAAGTCCTACACTCCACTGGTCGATGTAGCGCAAATCCATCTTGACGATTTCATCAAAATCCAAGATATCGCTTCGACCGCTGGTCTGCCAAAGTCCGGTCATACCCGGTGTCACAGAAAGTCTACGTTTCTGCTCAATACGGTACTGCTCTACCTCATCCACCGTAGGTGGTCTGGTGCCTACCAGGCTCATATCCCCCTTCAGCACGTTAAAAAACTGAGGTAGCTCATCCAAACTATATTTTCTAATAAACTTACCCACTTTGGTAATTCGTGGGTCATTTTCCATCTTAAACATAGCCCCTTGCATCTCATTTTGAGCCATAAGGGCTTTTTTACGTTCATCTGCATCCTGATACATGGAACGGAACTTATACATCTTAAAGTGTCTACCGTTGCGCCCCACTCTAGTTTGCGAGTAGATAGCAGGGCCCGGAGAATCCAGCTTAATAGCAGGCACTAAAAAGATGCCCACAAGTACGGTCAGAATGCAACCAATCAAACCACCGATGATATCCATCAGTTTCTTCATAATCATCTGTCCCGGATTCCGTAGTCTGCTGGCGTAGCTCACCACCTTGAACATACCAAGGTTCTCTACCACCTTCTCCGATACATCCAATTCCAAGGCGTCGATATTCACATGTACGATGACACCCATGCTTTGGAAACCATGCAGCACATCACGCACATTGAAATTCATATGGCTTTGATAAGATACATTGATAAACACACCATCCAAGGTAATGTTCTTTGCCATCTCCAGCATATCGGACACATTGGCGATAACAGGAATACCATGATACTCCTCCCCTTTTCGATCTGCATCCGCAAATACCAGATACGCAATCTGAAAATACCAGTTATTGGTAGTCTCAAACTTTTCCAGAATATCGTCTACCTTATCTGAGCTTGTCAAAAGCATAATCTGCTTTCTGGAAGTACTGCGTCTATAATAGTCTGATACAAACTTACGTAAAACCATATGCCCTAAGAAAGATAAAAAGGCATAAATCGGTAACATGTAAAGCATCTGTAAACGGGAATATAAAAGACCCTTCTGTGAAAAATACAGATACACAAGTACAGACACAAAAATCGTGGCGCAAGATTTCATAATCGCAATGAACTCCTGATAGTATCCACGATCAAAAATATGTTTTTCCAAACCAAAGACTACATTGCCAAAGCAACAAGCCATAATGGAAACTACTAAAACTTCCAGATACAAGTCGTCAAAGTCGCGTAATTGCAGCTCTCTAAAGCGAATGATGTTCGCTAAAACCAGGGCTGCTACAAGGCTCAATATATCTACAAACAAAAATAAATATCTCTTGATGATAAACTCTTTTTGAAACATATTCACTCCGCTTTATAGATTGACACACAAATACTATTTTATTGTAGACGGCTTCCCTAAAAAAAACAACTTTTTTATATGCAGAATTGCTTTACTTATGCGGTAAAATCTGATATTCTGAATTTGTTGTGGAAGATTTGGAAAAAGTTCTAAAATTCTGCCATAACGGGTAATATTTTTCACAATTTCTTGGAGGTAGTATCATGAACAAAGGTACAGTGAAATGGTTTAACAACCAGAAGGGCTATGGCTTCATTTCTGACGAGAATGGTAACGATGTATTCGTACACTATTCCGGTCTGAACATGGAAGGCTTCAAGTCTCTTGAAGAAGGCCAGTCCGTAGAGTTCGAAGTAGTCGAAGGCGCTAAAGGTCCTCAGGCTGTAAACGTAACAAAACTCTAATTTAATCTTTACACAATTGTGCCTGTTCTATATATATAAGTAGTACTAGGGGAGATAGCCGAAAAATTATTTATACTTGTAGGATTTGCAATATTGTTACACAGATTAAAAAAGAACTACCGCACCGATGGTGCGGTAGTTTTTTCTGTATTCTAAGCATTATTCTTTTTCGGACATAGCTACTACTTCTTCAAAGGATAAGTCTCCTCCAAACAAATCCAACGCTGTGCCAATGGTATAATCCACTTTTCCACAGCCTTTTTCTCTGATGAACCTGATATCCTCCATACTATGGATGCCACCTGCATATGTAACAGGGATGCTACTCCATTTTGCTAGGTTTTCCACTAAATCTGCTTCGATTCCACCGCTTTTTCCTTCCACATCCACTGCGTGAATCAAAAACTCATCGCAATTTCCGGCCAGTTGATTTAGGGTCGTCTCATTTACCGGTATGTCCGTCCAGGTCTGCCATCTATCCGTCATGATATAGTAAATACCATCCTTTTTCCGGCAGCTTAAATCCAGCACCAGTTTTTCCTTGCCCACTGCTTCTACTAGTCCATGCAGACGTTTTTCTAATATGCGTCCACCTTTGAACACATAGGAGGATACGATTACGTGACTTGCACCCTGTTCTATATAAAAGGGAGCATTCTCAGCGGTAATGCCGCCACCAATCTGTAGTCCCCCGGGGTAAGTTTCCAAAGCCTCCAGTGCCTGTCTTCTGGTTTCCGCATAGTAAGGGCTGTCACCGGCATTTAAAAGTATAACATGACCACCCTTTAGTTCTTTCTCGCGATATAAATTCGCATAGTAGGCAGCCGGCTTGGTGGATACGAAGTTTTCCTTTGCAGTATCTCCTGTATCCTGCAGGGAACCACCTACAATTTGTTTTACCTGTCCATTATGAATATCGATACATGGTCTAAATCTCAATGTAAACTCCTAGTTTGCTGCATCAATCACCTGTGCCATATCATACATACCCGGTTTTTGACCCTGCATGAATTTTGCTGCAGATACCGCTCCCTTTGCAAAAACTGCCTTGGAATATGCTCTGTGAGAAAAGGTGATGACTTCATCTTCACCTGCAAAAATCACATCATGATCTCCTACAATAGTACCTCCACGTACTGAGGAGATGCCAAGTTCTTTCTTCTCTCTTTTCTGGCGCACCTGGCTTCTGTCATAGACATACTCATATCTGCCATCCATAGCTTCATTGATGGAATCTGCCAGCGCAAGAGCTGTTCCGCTGGGTGCATCCACTTTCTGATTGTGATGTTTTTCCACGATTTCTACATCAAAGCCCGCTTCGCCAAGTACCTTCACTGCTTCTTTTAACTGTTTCATAAGAAGGTTAATTCCCAGGGACATATTGGCTGAGCGAAGGATTGCTACTTTCTCACTGCATTTGTGTACTTTCTGAATCTGCTCGTCACTAAGGCCGGTGGTGCAAAGAACCACCGGAAGCTGTCTTTCTACTGCAAATTCCAATAAATGATCAATGGCTGCAGCATTGGAAAAGTCAATGATAACATCCACGTCTTCCTTAACTTCATCTAAAGAAGCATACACCGGGAACTCACAAGGGCTTTGATTGTACGCATCTACACCGGCTACAATCTGTGCATTCTCATCTTCTTTACATATAGAAGCAATGGACTTACCCATTTTGCCATTGCAACCATGCATTAAAATCTTAACCATTCTATTCTCCTCTACCTAACTAGCTATCCTACTGTACTTTGATACCGAAGTTGATCATTTCCTGTTTTAAAACAGCTGCATGGCCCTCTTCCATTTCAGTTAAAGGCATACGCATAGGGCCTGCTGCAAAGCCTGCAAAAGCCAAGGCTTTCTTTACAGGGATAGGGTTCACTTCGCTAAATAAAGCATCGATAAGAGGAAGCGCACGGAGCTGGAGTTCGGCACTTTCTTTTACCTTTCCATCAAAGAATAACTGGCAAATGTCGTGGGTCTCACGAGGTGCTACATTAGACAATACGGAGATAACGCCCTTTCCGCCTAAGGCCAAAAGAGGAACCACCTGATCATCATTACCGGAATATACATCCACTTTGCCTTTTGCCAAAGCAAAAAGCTTGGTAACCTGTGCGATATTGCCACTGGCTTCCTTGATACCTACGATATTCTCTACTTCAGTGCAAAGTTTCACAACAGTTTCCGGAAGGATATTGCATCCTGTACGACTTGGTACGTTGTACAGAATCACCGGGATATGAATGGAATCCGCGATGGCTTTAAAGTGCGCATAAAGGCCCTTCTGGGTTGCTTTATTATAGTAAGGCGTCACGGTAAGCACCGCATCTGCTCCTGCTTTCTCTGCTTCCTGGGATAAATAAATCGCTGTCTCGGTGCAGTTAGAACCGGTACCTGCCACAACAGGGATTCTCTTATTTACTACTTCCACGCAAAATCTGATTGCTTCAATGTGTTCCTCATGGGTCAAAGTAGAAGCTTCACCGGTGGTGCCCATAACGATGATGGCATCTGTACCATTCTCCACCTGATAATTGATCAGTTTGCGAAACTCCTCATAATTCACGCTACCATCTGCATGAAATGGTGTAGCAATTGCTACGCCTGCTCCTGTAAATACTGCCATAATAACCTCTTTTCTGCGCTGTGCGCTCAACTAATTGGAGACCTACAAATAAGAAAAGGGCCCATATACTATGGGCCCACAAATTCAACATCTGTTGGTTTGATAGCCCTCCATTTATCGCTTCTGCGATAGATGACAGTCATACATCTCTTAAATGTATGCCCAAGGTAGATGCGCAACCATCTCCCTTTCGGCGTGTATCCCTTTTACTTATCTTCATCTGTGTCTGCCACATCCGATAAGCTACTTATGATAAACGCGACCTCTATCTAAACAAATCATAACAAGGATGTGTATATATTTCAACACTAATCATCCCATTTTTTGAAATTTAACGTCTGAATCTTGGATACTTCATCCGCCAAGACACATACTTCATCGTCCAGGGTGATACCGGTCATAACCAAAGTGGTATCTTCCTGCTTGCACTCAACTAACTCACGAAGTTCGTCAGCAGTGACGATTTGATTGTCCACCAGGCCAAGCACTTCATCCAGAACTACCACATTAGCCTCTCCTGTAGATAGCACCTTTCTGGCATATGCAAATCCATTTTTGATATTCATAATGGATTCCTGTTGCTGCTCCTTTGTCAGTTCATCGTAGTTTTTATCTTCCTTTTCAAATCGGAAAAGCTTGATTTCCGGTTCTAATCTTTTGACGAACTCAGATTCTTCTAATCCTCGTCCCTTTAGGAACTGAATAATGATAGCCGTCTGGCCTTCTGCGGCGGCCTGTAATGCAATACCCAGCGCAGCCGGAGTCTTGCCGTGGCCTTCTCCCGTAAAAATCAGAATTTTGCCTTGATTACTCATGATTCTCCCTTTCTGGTGTCCCAAATCTGCCGTAATCCACAAGTTGAAGTCATATTAGCATACTTTATTGGATATGTCCAATTTCACTCTTCTTGCCACTTTCTTCATCATATGATATAATTCATAGGTTTGTTAGTTGATTCAATTTTGAGGTAATAATAATGAAACAAAAAAGAGAAGATGTACGTAACGTAGCAATCATCGCTCACGTAGACCACGGTAAAACCTCCCTGGTAGATGAGCTGTTAAAACAAAGCGGTGTATTCCGTGACAATCAGGAAGTAGCTGAGCGTGTCATGGACTCCAACGATATCGAGAGAGAACGTGGTATCACCATTCTTTCCAAAAATACCGCTGTTGTATATAAAAATACAAAAATCAACATCATCGATACCCCAGGCCATGCTGATTTCGGTGGCGAAGTAGAGCGTGTACTGAAGATGGTAAACGGTGTAATCCTTGTAGTAGATGCTTTCGAAGGCCCTATGCCACAGACTAAATTTGTTCTTCGTAAAGCATTGGAATTAGACCTGCCGGTAGTCGTATGTGTGAATAAAATCGACCGTCCGGAGGCTAGACCTACTGAAGTAGAGGAAGAAGTTTTAGAGTTGTTCATGGATTTGAATGCCAACGATACTCAGCTTGACTCTCCTTTCATCTTCGCTTCTGCAAAAAAAGGTATCGCTACTGCAAACCTAACTGTAGCAGGCAAAGATATGACTCCACTTTTCGATGCTATCCTGGAGCACATTCCTGCTCCCGAAGGAGATCCTGATGCAGCTACTCAGATGCTGATCAGCACCATCGATTACAACGAGTACGTAGGTCGTATCGGTGTAGGTAAGATTGATAATGGTTCCCTGAAAGTAAATCAGGAAGTTGTCCTTTGCAACCACCACGATCCAGACAAACAGAAAAAAGTTAAGATTAGTAAATTATATGAGTTCGACGGCTTACAGAAAGTCGAAGTACAGGAAGCAACTATCGGTTCTATCGTAGCTGTGTCCGGTATCGCAGATCTCCACATCGGTGACACCCTCTGCTCTCCTGATGATATCTCTCCGATTCCTTTCCAGAAGATTTCCGAGCCTACCATCGCTATGCACTTCATGGTAAATGACTCTCCTCTGGCAGGACAGGAAGGTAAGTATGTGACCAGCCGTCACCTCCGTGATAGACTGTTCCGTGAATTAAATACCGACGTATCTCTTCGTGTAGAAGAAACAGATAATACCGATTCCTTCAAGGTATCCGGTCGTGGTGAATTACATCTTTCTGTATTGATTGAAAACATGAGACGTGAAGGATACGAATTCGCAGTAAGTAAAGCAGAAGTTATCTACAAGCAAGATGAGAATGGCAAAAAGACAGAGCCTATGGAACTGGTATACATCGATGTACCGGAAGAATACTCCGGCATTGTCATCGAAAAGCTCAGCCAGCGTAAAGCAGAACTGATCAACATGGGGCTGGCAAATGACGGATATACTCGTATCGAGTTCCGTATGCCTAGCCGTGGTCTCATCGGTTATCGTGGCGACTTCATGACCGACACCAAAGGTAACGGTATCATGAACACCCAGTTTGATGGTTATGGTCCATATAAGGGAGACATCCAGTATCGTAAGCTTGGATCCCTCATCGCTTTCGAAGCAGGTGAAGCTGTTACCTATGGTCTCTTCAATGCACAGGAGCGTGGTACCCTCTTCATCGGACCCGGCGAAAAAGTATACGGCGGTATGGTAGTCGGTGAAACAGGTCGTTCCGAAGACATCGAAGTCAACGTATGCAAGACCAAACACCTGACCAACACTCGTACTTCTAGCTCCGACGAAGCACTTCGTCTGGTACCAAAGAAAATCATGAGTCTTGAGCAGGCCCTGGACTTCATCGAAACAGATGAACTTCTGGAAATCACTCCTGAAAACTTACGTATCCGCAAGAAAATCTTAGACCCTACTCTTCGTAAGAGAGCCGGATTCAAACACTAAATCAAAAGACTTGTATGAAATGATTTCATACAAGTCTTTTTTATTTTAATTATCTGTGCTTGGATAGTATGCTTCTCCCACGATTTGGCAGGTAGCTTTCCCGCCGCTCAATTCTGTCACGGTCTTTTGGATTTCTTCTGCCAAGTCCGCCGGAGATAAAACATCCATCTGGACATCAGCTCCGTACTCTAGATTTGTTGGAGTGAGGGATTTCGTTTCTATGAAGTATTTGATTTTCTCCATATTACTGTAGTCTGCAGTGATATGGAGCTTGATACCCGGTTTCATCCAGGTAAGTTTGCTCTCAGCTAATGCTGCTTGTGTCGCACCGGTGTATGCTCGAACCAAGCCACCTGTTCCAAGTAGCGTTCCGCCAAAATATCTGGTGACCACCGCCAGTGTATTACACAGGTTCTCGCCGGTGAGCACCTCTAACATGGGTCTACCTGCTGTACCTTGCGGTTCACCATCATCCCCATATCTCATGATTTCTTGTTTCTTTCCTATTATGTAAGCAAAGCAATTGTGTCTGGCATCGTAATGTTTTTTCTTTACTTCCTCGATGCGTGCTCTCGCTTCCTCTTCACTTTCCACCGGAAAAGTCACACAGATAAATCTAGACTTCTTCTCTTCTATTTCTGCTTCAGCACCCTTTGACAGGATGCGATAAGAATCTGCCATAATCTTCCTCACAAACTTTTAACATTTCACCTCTATAGTATAGACTATATTTCCGCCGCAAGATAGACAGACTTTGCCGAATTTTACCCTGTGTAGGGGATGTGTTATAATGTACGGAGGTATGCTTAAACCTAGGAGGCATTTTATGAATTACGGAAAAAAAGGCATCATCGAAAGGCAAAAGCAGCTGAACTCTCATAAAGAACGTTGGAGTCATAAGCTGACACTTTGTCTTGTCGAACTGATTTTAATAGCGATACTCGCTGTTGGTATCATCGGCGTATCCGCCGGCATCGGAGTGTTCCGTGGTATCCTTGCGTCTGCTCCGGATATTACCAATATCGATGTATCCCCTTCCGGCTATTCCACTTTTGTGTACGACACAGCCGGCAACCAGACAGCGAAACTGGTATCTACGGATTCTAACCGAATCCCGGTTACCATGGCTCAGATTCCCGAGGATTTGGCCCACGCTTTTGTAGCGATTGAAGACGAGCGATTCTACCAGCACAACGGTATCGATATCCAGGGTATTGCCCGTGCTGCTTTTGTAGGATTAAAAAACAAGGATTTATCCCAGGGCGCCAGTACCATTACCCAGCAGCTCCTTAAGAATAACGTATTCTCTGGCTGGACCAATGAGTCCACCAGTGAAAAAATAAAACGTAAAATCCAGGAACAATATCTGGCTCTTGAGCTTGAAAAAGTCATGGATAAAGACGCCATTCTGGAAAACTATATGAACACCATCAACTTAGGTCAGAATACCTTAGGTGTACAGGCTGCGTCCCTTCGATATTTTAATAAGAACGTATCGGATTTATCTCTGTCGGAATGTGCTGTTATCGCAGCCATTACCCAGAACCCATCCAAGTATAATCCGATTTCCCATCCGGATTCTAACGCAAAGCGTAGACAGACGGTACTGGATTATATGTTAGACCAGGATTTCATCACCAGCGCTGAATATGAAGCTGCTGTAGCAGATGACGTCTACTCTCGTATCCAGACTGTCAACGAAGCAACCACTGACGATACCATCAACAGTTATTTCGTGGATGCTTTGGTAGATGAAGTATTAGAGGACTTGATCAACGCCGGTTATTCCGAAAATCAGGCTTACAGTATGCTGTATAGTGGCGGCCTAAAGATTTATTCCACTCAGGACCCTAATATTCAGCGTATTGCCGATGCAGAATTCACCAACGAAGAGAATTATCCATCTGATACCAAATGGTCTCTAGACTACAAACTGACAGTGGAAACTTCCTCAGGCGAACGGAAGAATTACAGCAAAGAAGCCTTTGAAAAATGGTTCAAAGAAAACGTGAAGTCCGGTTATAAGCTGCTGTATAGTTCTCAGGATGACGCTTACGCAGACATCGAGACTTTTAAAGCAAGCGTAGTAGAACCCGGAGAAGAAGTTCTCGCAGAATCCGTATCCCTGACTCCACAGCCTCAGGTGAGTCTCACTATCGAGGATCAGAGCACAGGATATGTAGTTGCTATGGTGGGTGGTCGAGGCAGCAAGACCGCTAGCCGAACCCTAAATAGAGCTTATGAATCAGAGCGTCAGCCCGGTTCTACCTTTAAGGTTCTTTCCACTTATGCACCAGCTTTGGACTCTGCAGGTGTGACTCTGGCAGATGTCCACATGGACGAACCCTATAACTATGAAAATGGGCGTCCTGTAAAGAACTGGTACAGTGGTTACCGCGGTATCTGTTCCATGCGAGATGGTATCAGAGACTCTCTGAATATCATCACCGTTAAGACTTTGACACAGATTACTCCTCAGCTCGGCTTTGACTACTGCTTAAATTTTGGTTTCACTACCTTAGTTGCAAATAAAACTGTAAACGGTGAAGTGAAATCCGATATCCAGCAGGCTTTGGCACTTGGTGGTGTAACCTACGGTGTCACCAATATGGAGCTGAACGCTGCTTACGCTGCTATTGCAAACAATGGTATGTATAATGAGCCTATTCTTTATACCAAGATTACAGACCACGATGGTAATGTTATCTTAGATAGAACCAGCACCCAGCAAAGCAGACAGATTATCAAAGAGACCACTGCATTCCTTCTGACAAGTGCAATGCAAGACGTAGTTACCTCAGGTACCGGTGGTTCTGTAAACTTTGGCGGTATGTCCATCGCTGGTAAAACAGGTACTACTACCGACTACCACGATGTATGGTTTGCAGGTTATACACCATATTACACCGCTACTGTGTGGGCCGGATTTGATGATAATACAAAGCTTTCCAGTAGTGCTGAAAAGAACCTAGCAAAGAAACTCTGGCGTGAAGTTATGAGTGATATCCACCAAGATTTGGAGAATCGCTCTTTCTCCGTACCAAGTGGTATTGTAAGCGCTACTGTATGCTCTCAATCCGGTAAGCTACCGGTTCCCGGTCTTTGTGACGGTTGTCTCAAGACAGAATACTTTGCAGAAGGCACTGTACCTACCGATACATGCCACGTACATTATTCCGGTACAGTATGTGCTCATGACTTGCTCCCAGCAAGCCCTGAATGCCCATTTAAGACCGTTGGTGTTCTGACATTGAACCCAGATACCCTAATGACAATTGAGCCTGTAGAAAACGCTGATGGCACTACTACAGCCACCATTGATACAGATGGTGATGGTGTTCCGGACGCTACTACTGCTCCGGCAATGTGTCAGCATAACGCAGCATTCTTTGCAGACCCGAATCACGAGGCTATCCTCCAGCAGCAACGTTTAGAAATGCTTGGAGCCGGCGTTGCTATTC
>Ga0256404_1001569_pt1 | contig 54431 bp, 45 predicted proteins | sample RumenRJG_01DNA_FD_185990 | JGI IMG/M metagenome (GOLD analysis project Ga0256404, IMG submission 185990) | Bovine rumen microbial communities from Lethbridge, Alberta, Canada - RJG_01 | ecosystem: Host-associated > Mammals > Digestive system > Stomach > Rumen | place: Canada: Alberta | collected... | reverse complement strand
TCACAAGGACTCTTCTGCCAGCCGCGTTAAAATCATCAACGGTTTTCTTATTGAGTGCTGCCATATGATGGCCTCCTTCAGATGATGTGGCAGTTCCGAACATCTGCTTCGGAGCCGCCATAAAAAAGCGGGGCCAGGTCCTAGAAAGGACCGGACCCCGCCTGAAATCACTATACCGTGCGGAGAACTGGAACCGTCAGGCTCCTCTGCTCCCTGCACCTTCGTACCGGCCCGTAAATTACTTATTCAGAAGAGAGCCGAAGTACTTGATGGTGCGGCACATCTGGGTGGTGTAGGAATTCTCGTTATCATACCAGGAAACAACCTGAACGAGAGTCTTGCCGCCAGCCATAGGAAGAACCTTGGTCTGGGTAGCATCGAAGATGGAACCAGCCGTGCTGTTGATGATATCGGAGGAAACGATCTCGTCGGTGTTGTACTCGAAGGACTCGGTCTCCTCAGCCTTCATCTGTGCGTTGACCTGATCAACCGTGACTTCCTTGTCCACAACAGCATCCAGAATGGTGGTGGAGCCGGTTGCGGTAGGAACACGCTGTGCAGCGCCGTTCAGCTTGCCATCGAGCTCAGGAAGAACCAGGCCGATTGCCTTAGCTGCACCGGAGGATGCAGGAACAATGTTCTGAGCTGCTGCTCTGGATCTGCGAAGGTTGCCCTTTCTCTGAGGTCCATCGAGAACCATCTGATCACCGGTGTAAGCATGAACGGTGGTCATGAAACCGGACTCGATCGGAGCAAGGTCGTTCAGAGCCTTAGCCATCGGAGCGAGGCAGTTGGTGGTGCAGGATGCAGCGGAGACAATCTGATCATCCTTCGTCAGGGTCTTGTGGTTGACGTTGTAAACGATGGTCTTCAGATCCTTGCCTGCAGGAGCAGAGATGACGACGTGCTTTGCGCCGGCATTGATGTGAGCCATTGCCTTGTCCTTGGAGGTATAGAAGCCAGTGCACTCCAGAACAACGTCGATGTCAAGATCCTTCCACGGAAGATCTGCTGCGTTCTTCTCGGCATAGATGGTGATTTCCTTGCCGTTGACGACAATGGAATTCTCCTTGGCTTCTACCGTTCCGTTGTAACGGCCATGTGTCGTATCATACTTGAGAAGATAAGCAAGCATCTCAGGGGAGGTCAGGTCGTTGATCGCGACGACATCAAAACCCTCTGCCTGGAACATCTGTCTGAATGCCAGACGGCCGATACGGCCGAAACCGTTGATTGCTACTCTTACTGCCATTTTAGTTTCCTCCATAAAATGTAGTGTATTGCAATAACCTGACAGACTTGTTAATAGTTTGTCAAATTTTTGTCAGCATCTTTATAATACAAGTAACAGTACCAAAATTCAAGATATCCAGACCCCGGAACTGTAAAATTCTTGTGAAAGTTACATGGATTCCGGAATTTTCCTGTCAATTATGCCCCCGCAGAGTACATAATCCTGCTCATAGAAGACAGCGGACTGTCCCGGCGTAATGGCGCGTACCGGCCGCTCGAATTCTGCCGTCATCGTATCCTCCCCTACCCGCGTGATCCGGCATGGAACGGCAGTGTGAGAATATCGGATTTTGCCAAGAACCTGTCTTGTCTCCCCAACAGGAAATGCTTCCGGATCGGCCGCCATGAAATTCACTTGAGAGAAGGAAAGCTTGCGGCCGTAGACGTCACTGTCCTCTCCAAGTACCACTGTATTCGTCTCCGGCTCGATGGCCGTGACGAACACCGGTCTGCCGAGCGCGATGCCCAGATGCTTTCTCTGACCGATGGTGTAATGGGTAATACCTTTATTCGGGCCGAGATCGGTCCCGTCCTTCCACCGGAACCGTCCCGCCGGCGGCACCCTGTTTCCTGCCGTTCTGTCAAGATAGGAGGCATAGTCATTATCCGGAATGAAGCATATCTCCTGACTGTCCGGCTTATGCGCCACCGGAAGACCTGCTTCCTCTGCCATGCGTCGGGTCTGGCTCTTGTCATAGTCCCCGATTGGCATCAGCGTGCGGGAGAGCTGCTTCTGCGAAAGGCCATACAGCATATAAGTCTGATCCTTGGCCGCAGTCACAGAGTTGCGGACCGTGTAGCGGCCGTTCGGAAGTCTCAGGACGCGGGCATAATGACCGGTTGCGATATAATCAGCGCCAATCTCCGCGGCCTTCCGCAGCATGGACTGCCATTTGACATAGCGATTGCAGGCGATGCAGGGATTGGGTGTTCTGCCGCGCAGATACTCGCAGATGAAATTGCGTTCCACCCTGTCCTCGAAGATTTCTCGGAAATCGCACACATAGTAAGGAATTTCCAGCGCCGCCGCCACGCGCCGTGCATCGTCCACCGCACTCTGGCCGCAGCAGCCGCCGTTCCGCTCGATTCTGCAGGCATCGGAGCTGTCCCATATCTGCATGGTGACGCCGATTACCTCATATCCCTCATTTTTCAAAAGCATAGCCGCGACAGAAGAATCCACTCCGCCGGACATGCCGACTACAACCCGCTTTTTCATTTTGAAAACCCATGCTGCCTTCTGAGCGGCAGCCGCGGGCAAAATGCCCGGATGGGTATTCTCCCAATTCGGGACATTGGCACCGCTGAAAGGAACACAACCTCCGCTTTATGATTCAGATCTGATGACGCACTACTTCATACTCATCGTTGCTGCGGTAAAAGGGACAGGAAAAAGACCGGGATGTCAGAAGATGGTAGTACTCGTCTTCATCCATGTCCGCCATACACACATAGGATCCATCATCCTCATCATATTCGTAGTTTGCACAGAAATCGCAGCCTGCCGCACCTCTGTTCTTCATCATGTCACCCCGCTGAGATCAAAATCCAGGAACGCAGCCTGACCGCACGAGAAGGGCATCTACATCCCACTGTCCTTCCGGTTCCATGCGGAGGTCATCCGCATTCCGCTGTCCTCCTGGTTCCACGCTTTTTCTCAGAAATTCAGGAATTCATTCTTGATATACCCGGTTGTGCCGTTAAATTCGACCTTCGACCAGGTATCGCCCTTCTCCAGCACCGTCACTTCAAAACCGCCCCAGACCGTTCCGACCCGCTTAGAATCCGCGCTGGCCTCGCTGCGTATCGACACTGTATCATTCGTTTTCGCCCTCTGCGTGGCCTTAGCCGAAGCCGAAGAGCTGGAGGATGAAGACTCTCCTGCCGTGGAAGATGCAGAAGTACCTGCCGATGAACTGCCAGATGAGGAACCAGCGGATGCACTGTCATCCGTGTTTTCTCCGCCGGATGCCTCTGCATCCGACGCACTGCCGGACGAGGCATTCTCGGAGGAATCCGTTTCACTCTCCCCGCTCTCAGCGATCTCCGTGAAATATTCCGTCCTCACATAGCCGGTCTGACCGTCGAAGCTGATTTTACTCCAGCCGTTTTCTTTCTTCTCCAGCAGCGGATACGACTGATCCTTTTCCGTCTGCCCGATAATATCTGCGTCCTCGGAATCCGATTTTCTGACATTGATGACGTCCGTCGCCCTGAGCGCAGATACCTCCTGGCTCTGATCCTGACTCTCACCGCCTGATTCCTCTGCTACTGCCGAAGAGGTTGAGGAGGTCGAAGCCTCGGAGGAACCCTTGGCATCTCCAAGTGCCTCGGCGACGGCCACCTGAATGGCATGATAGGTGTCCGTAATGTACTGCTTGAGGTCAGAATCCGACGCAAGCAGAGCATTATATTCCTCCTGCACACGATTGTTCAGATCCACCACATCGTCCTGCTGGGAAATTTCCCGGATATAGGAAACGGTATCCTGATCGCTCTCATCTTCGTTGATGTACAGACTGCCCTGTGTATTCGTGCAGACATAAATGGTCTGCATCCCCGGGATAAGCTCATCTCTGTCCTTAAAACGAACCTGTGTAACCACAAAGCAGATGTAAGAGCCATCCTCTTTACCCGGCTTAGTGTAGACGTCAATGGCCGGATAGCTGTCTATATAGTTGGCCAGCTCCGTGATCTGCACTTGTTCCGTTGCATCCAGTCCGCTGGTGACTGCAGACACCGTACTGATATCTCCGTCCGCCAGTGCGTCAAAATAGGTCCGCATCAGGGCATTCACATCAGCATGCGCGTTTTTCTCCAGCGCGGGTACCTGCTCCTGCACTGTCTCCGCCGCGGCTGCCTTTGATTCTGATTCTGCTGCGGCGTCCTTCCGGCTGCGGTACCCTGCAAGTGCGAGAGCGCAGACCGCCATGCTGACCAGCACCAGTGCAACCGGAATCAGCATGCGGTTATGATCTGCCGCCCGGTCCTTGAGTCCGAAGAAAAAATCACTGACCCGGCCGCCGGCGGTTACCCTTCCCTTTCTCCGGTGTCCTTTGCCCGTATTTGTTTCCGGTTTTATTTTCTCATCTGGTTTATTTGAATCCAGGTCTCCGTCGATTTCATCGAGGACCATATCATCCCTGCCCGGGTCAAAATCACTGTTCCACATGTAGTACTCAGCTCCTGCTCTGCCAGCACACCGCATCAATGCAGACCATGCATCTTCTCTGCTGTGTCATGCATCTTCCCTGCCGTGTATGTTTCCCCAAAAACACAATGAGTCAGACATCCGATACCAGGTGTCTGACTCATTGTCTGGAAATGCACCCGACAGGAATCGAACCTGCATCAAAGGCGTCGGAGGCCTCCGTTCTATCCATTAGACTACGAGTGCATGCCGTGTGATTGTTCTCGCGAACATTGGTTATCATACCACATGCACTCTGCCATTGTCCAGAAAAACCTGATTTCCAGCTTTTTACCTGACGGCACGCACAAGATTTCCTTTGTTCCGGTCAAAATAATACACGGAATCGGTGAGCACTTCCTCCGGCGCCACCTCCGTCTGGTTGATGTCCCGAACAATGTCTTCCAGTGCAGTATAGTCCATTCCCGGTTCCTCCGGCACCAGAATCATCTCATGGATCGAGCTGGGAAGGACATAGAGATTGCAGTTTCTCGACGAGGCAAAGCTCTTCAGAACCCCGGGATAGAGGACGCAGACAGCGCCGAGATAGTCCTGGCGGTTGCTGATGACGTACATGTCCTCTGCGTCCTGTTCCCCGGCGATGCCTTCCCGCGGCGGAATGCCAAGCACCTCCGTGATTCCGCGGATTCTGGCCGGCAGCAGCTGCTTCATGCTTGCCCAGGCGTCCTGCATCAGCCGGTCCCGCGAGACGCCCCATGTTTTGATATGATGATTGTGGATCAGGACCGTACCATATCCTTCTCCACCCTGTCCGACAAAGAAATAGCATACCAGCGCCATGTCTTCCATTTTGACATATGGCACTTCCTTCAGAAGCTGCTGATTGTGCTGCGTACCGATCAGCTTCAGTGCCAGCCTGCCCCGGATATGGTCATAGTCTTCCAGCATGCCCGGTTGAAATTCCTCTGCCGGAAGGCTGCTGCGTGCCTCCGTCAGCATCCTTCTTGCAACGCTCCCGATTTCCTCTCCCTCCTGTACCGCACGGTAGCATTCTTCCAGACAGAAGACAGAGGAGATGTCGCTGCCTGTCCTCCGGATGCAGCAGCCGGTATTCCGGACACCGTTATTGCGAAGCATTTCGTGTACCAGAATCTGCTCATCCGGCTCTGTCAGCTCCTGCAGCACACGGGTAAACTGGTTCTGAAACTCCTTCATGGGTATTGTCTGTTTGCTCATGATAACCCCCTTGCCATGGAAAAAGAAAAAAGACAATGGATCAGATATCCATTGCCTTTTCTGAGTTCATGTCCGGGGCATGAGGCCAGCAGAACCGCGGGAGCATTATGCTCTTGAAAGATATTCTCCGGTTCTGGTATCAATCTTGACCTTATCGCCAATGTTGACAAACAGCGGAACATTGATCTGTGCACCGGTTTCGACCGTTGCGGGCTTCGTTGCGCCGGTAGCCGTGTTCCCCTTGAAGCCGGGTTCGGTCTCCGTCACTTCGAGTTCCACAAAGAACGGAGCCTCGACTGCATAGATATTGCCATTGTACGAATCCAGCTTGACCTGCTCGTTCTCCTTGACGAACTTCAGGCTGTCGCCGACCACTTCCTGCGGAAGTGCGACCTGCTCATAGGTCTCGTTGTCCATGAAGTTGTAAAGATCGCCATCCTGGTACAGGTACTGGTACTCCTTGGACTCGATGCGGGCCTGAGGGAACTTCTCGGTAGGGCGGAACGTTCTCTCAGTCACACCGCCGTTGATGACATCCTTCAGCTTCGTACGAACAAAAGCAGCGCCCTTGCCGGGCTTGACATGCTGGAATTCCACAATCTGGCAAACCTGTCCGTCAATTTCAATGGTTACGCCGTTTCTGAAATCACTAGCAGAAATCATAAGATAGCCTCCTGAAAAAAATCACGTCACACACGTGAACAAGTTTATAGTATCGCCCCGGATTTTTCAAGAATCAGATTCAATTTTACGCCCATTTGACGCGCTTTTTGCGGCATTCTGTTCCTTGATCCAGTCCATCGCCTCCAGATAGCCGTCAAGACCATGTCCCACGATCTGCAGATCGCAGGCCGGTGCGGTCACACTGTTTGCGCGCCATGCCTCCCGGCTGTGAATATCAGAAATGTGCACTTCTACCTTCGGGACAAAGACGCTTCGAAGAGCATCATGAATCGCATAGCTGTAATGTGTAAATGCACCGGGATTGATGACGACGCCGTCCGTGCCGTCATAATATGCCTGCTGCAGGCGGTCAATAATTGCGCCCTCGTGATTGCTCTGATAAGTTTCCACTGTGACGGCGATATCCCTTGCATGATTTTGAATCATCGTCACCAGCGCATTATAGCTCTGCGTCCCGTAGATGCTTTTTTCCCGAATCCCAAGAAAATTCAGATTCGGCCCATTGATCACAAGAATGTTCAAACCTGCCTCCCCCGGGGATTGTTTCCCCTATTTCTGTGCGGCCGTTTCCCCGAGGATGATCCGGGCAGTTCTGTCCGGCGTGCTGTCATCCACATCCAGAATGCGGTCCGCCGCCTCCAGGTACATTGGCTCCCGGAGCGCCATGAGCTCCCGCACCTTTTTCTCCCTGTCCGATCCCTGCAGAAGCGGTCTCTTCCGGTCTCTCCGCAGGCGCTTCAGCACTGTTTCCGGCTGAATGCGAAGATAAATAACTTCTCCGATCTGGCGGAGCAGATCACGATTTTCCTTCCGCAGTATGATGCCTCCCCCTGTGGAGATGACCGTCCCCGGCGCCTCGCTGCCCTCTTCCATCGATTCCCCGCCGGACTCCTGACACATCCGGGTCAGGAGTGCCGTCTCCGCATCCCGGAAGGCTTCTTCTCCGTCCTCCCGGAAGATCAGCCCGATGGTTTTGCCTGTGGCCAGCTCGATCATAGAATCCGTGTCCCTGAGTGTAAATCCATAGTGTGTGGACAGATAGCGGCTCACCGTCGTTTTTCCACTGCCCATAAACCCGATCATGACATAATTTCTGCTCATATCCTGATATCTGTTTCTCTTATTGATATCTGTTTCTCTGTATCAATAATCCAGATGGATCATCAATTTCAACGCCCGCATTTTCAATATGCCGCGAAACAGTAGTCAGCATCAGACAATCAGACTGAGTTCCCCGAGCACCTTCTTCGCCTCCGCGTCATCCACCTGACATCCCGTCCACTTTTCGAAGGCTTCGATTCCCTGATACAGCAGCATAACCAGGCCATTCATGGTCCGGCCGCCGTGTTCTCTCACACGCCGCAGAAATAGCGTCTCCCGCGGACGATAGATCACATCGAAGGCAAAATCTGTCCTGGCAAGGAGTTCCTCAGCGCCGTCTGCACCGGCCAGCGGATCCTCCTCAACGCGCGGATAAAGCCCGGCGCTTGTGCACTGGATCGTGATGCAGCCGTCGTCTGGAAGTAAATCCGATAGTTCCCGGAGCGCTCCTGCGCGGAGTTTTACTGCGGGATACCAGTGTCCGATATCCGCAGAAAGCTGCCTTGCCCGCTCTGCCGTGCGGTTCACGATCGTGAGAGATTCTGCTCCCTCCGCCGCGCAGAGGAAGCCTGCCGCTCTGGCCGCACCGCCTGCGCCAAGCAGGACGACATGCCGTCCGCGGAGCGGGACAGAAGCCTGCTCCATAGACCGCCTGAGCCCCGTCACATCGGTATTGCAGCCCAGATATCCTCCGGCTTCCCTCACCAGCGTGTTGACCGCGCCGATCTGAGCCGCCAGAGGATCAACTGCTTCAAGGAATGGAATCACTGCGTTTTTATAGGGAACTGTCACATTGAGACCAGTCACGCCGGTGGCAAAAGCTCCCCGCACCGCATCTCCCAGGAGGCCGGGATCCGCCACGGCGAGCGGAACATAAACCAGATTTTGACCGAGGTCCTGCGCGAGGGTGTTGTGGATCTGAGGCGAGACAGAATGAGAAACCGGATTTCCCAGAAGTCCACAGACGGCCGTGGTTCCTTTCACCGCGTTGTTCATATCGCTCCTTCCCTTCCTTTTCTGCGCCGCAGGTTCATTCAATCCATGCGGGCATCCTGCCGCATCGCATATACTGCCTTCATCCAAGGTTTCTCACTGCATATTCCGCATAGTCCCCGGTCTTCCGTCGTAAACCCCATACGGCTGCGGATAACTGCCGTCCGCATTCTTCGGGAGAAGGACCGTCGGAAGCGGCCGTCCCGCATTGCTGGCTTTTCTCTCCTGCTCAGCATGGAATCTGGTATACGCGCGAAGCACCGGTCTCTCCAGCTTCCGCTTGATCATGATCTGCAGTTCTTCCTTCGGGTGAATCGGTCTGACAAGCACAGCTCTGATTCCGGCGCGCCGTGCGCCCCAGATATCGGTAAAAATCTGATCCCCGACAAATAGCGTATTCTCTGTCCCGGTATGCATCATTTCCATCGCTCTGCGGTAGCCCTTCGGAGATGGTTTTCCGGCGAGAAAAATATACTGTTCCTTCACCGTTTCGGCAAAAAGCCTGACCCGCGGCTCTGTATTATTGGAAAGAAAAACCGCCTGCATGCCGATTGCATGGAAATGCTGAAACAAGGCCTTTGCACGGGCATCTGCAGGTGCACCGTGTGGTACCAGCGTGTTATCCACGTCGTAAATCACGCCGCGGTACCCTTCCCTGTAAAGACGGTCATAATCAATGATATAAGCGGAATCCGCTATTTCATCCGGAAACAGATTTTGAAACATAACAGTGTTCGGCTCCTGAAGAAGTAATCCTGCGGAATTCTCCCCCTCTGCAAGGCGCTGCAGATGCGCAGCGGCTGAGATGCGATCAGAGCTTACCTGTGCGGCTCCTCCTCCTTTGAGAGCATACCCTTGAGCTCACTCATAAAATCGTCCACACTCTTGAATTCCCGATACACGGATGCAAACCGGACGTAGGCGACCTGATCCAGGTCCTTCAGCTTTTTCATGACTAGACCGCCGATCTCTCTCGTCGAGATCTCCTTTTCCTCTCTTGAGAAAATATCAGTCTCGATTTCATCAACCGCCCGTTTGATCTGATCATTGCTGATCGGCCTTTTATAGCAGGCCCTGACGATACCGCCTTCAATTTTCGCCCGGTTGTACGGCTCCCGGTTGTTGTCTTTTTTGATCACCACCAGAGGAATGGTTTCAATCTTCTCATAGGTTGTGAATCGTTTCCCACAGGCATCGCAGATCCGCCGTCTGCGAATGGAGGTGTCCTGATCTGCCGGTCTCGAATCAATCACTCTGGTGTCTTCCTTGCCGCAATAGGGACATTTCATCGCTGTCATTCCTCCCCGAATGCTTTGATTATGGCTGTGTGTGAAACTATTGTCAATCAATTTCCGGCAGGGGCTTGAAACTGTCTCCGCGGTATTGTATACTGTGTCAGTCGAAAGGCAATGCAGTTGTAGTTCATTGGTAGAACACCAGCTTCCCAAGCTGGGGAGGCGGGTTCGATTCCCGTCAGCTGCTGAAGGGACGCAGAAGCAGAATTGCTTCTGCGTTTTTTATTGCTCTGCATGATCCGCCAGCTGTCCGCAGTCAGAAGATGCCAAGAACACGCACAGTCCCCGCGCACTGCAGATCTCCATGGAGAAAATCCGGCAACGCGCGATGAAAAACGCCATTTCGAAAGAGATACCCTGCTCTCAGTTCTTAAAGCTGTGAATCGGTGCAGGAATCCTGCCTCGCCGGTTAACAAACTCCGAGCAGTCGTACCGGTTCACCGGCATGATCGGCGCATAGCCAAGAAGCCCGCCAAATTCCACCGTGTCTCCCACTCCCTTCCCGATGACCGGAATCACGCGGACTGCAGTTGTCTTCGCGTTGACCATACCAATAGCCATTTCATCCGCGATGATGCCGGAAATGGTCGTCTCCGTTGTATCCCCCGGGATGGCAATCATATCAAGCCCGACCGAGCAGACACATGTCATGGCTTCCAGCTTCTCAATGGTCAGCGCGCCGCACTCCGCAGCGCGGATCATACCCTGATCCTCGGATACCGGGATAAAGGCACCGGACAGTCCTCCGACATAGGAGGAAGCCATGACACCGCCTTTTTTCACCTGATCATTGAGCAGTGCGAGAGCAGCGGTTGTGCCGGGCGCGCCTGCCTGCTCGAGGCCCATCTCACAAAGAATATCTGCTACAGAATCTCCGATGGCCGGTGTCGGCGCGAGGGAAAGATCGACAATGCCGAACGGTACGCCCAGCCTTTTCGATGCCTCCTGGGCCACCAGCATTCCCACACGGGTGACCTTGAACGCAGTCTTTTTCACTGTTTCACACAGCACCTCAAAGCTTTCTCCATGGATACTTTCCAGTGCCGTTTTCACAACGCCCGGTCCGCTCACACCCACATTGATGATCCGGTCTGCCTCTGTCACACCATGGAATGCGCCGGCCATAAATGGATTGTCATCGGGCGCATTGCAGAATACGACCAGCTTGGCACAGCCCAGAGAATCCTGTTCCTTCGTCAGCTCCGCCGTCTGTTTGAATATCTTCCCCATCAGACGGACTGCATCCATATTGATCCCGGTCCGCGTGGAACCGAGATTGACAGATGCGCAGACCAGTTCAGTCTGGGACAAAGCCTCTGGAATGGAGCGGATCAGAAGTTCCTCGGCCGGTGTCATTCCCTTGGAAACCAGGGCTGAAAATCCGCCGAGGAAATTGACATGTACCTCATGGGCGGCTTCATCCAGCGTTTTCGCTACGCGCACATAATCCGCAATGCTGTGACAGGCGGCACCTGCCACGAGAGAGATCGGTGTCACCGAGATACGCTTATTGACAATCGGAATGCCGAAATCGGCGGAGATTTCCTCTCCTGTCTTCACCAGGTTCTGCGCGCTCCTCACAATTTTGTCATGGATTTTCCTGCAGAGCCTGTCAAGGTCCGCATCCGCGCAGTCGAGAAGAGAGATGCCCATCGTGATGGTCCGGACATCGAGGTTCTCCTGGTCTATCATTTTATTGGTTTCACTGACTTCTGTGAAATTGATCATCGTCTGCTCCCGCATCTGTCTCGTGCCTGTCAGCTGATATGGACAAAGTTTCCGCTCCGGAAGGCATCCTTTACTGAGACTTCTTTCACCTGATGTTTCTCCCGTCTGCCGCATACATCAGATTCGATGCATGGAATCAAAGATCTCTTCCTTCTGACAGCGGATCTGAACACCGATCTTTTCTTCCCCGATCCGGGTCAGCTCCGCGCTCATGGTGCTGAACGGCTCCTCAAGTGCAGAGATATCAACAACCATCATCATGTTGAAATAGCCGTCCACAATGGTCTGCGATATGTCCAGAATATTGATTTTGTGCTCCGCCAGATAAGTACAGATACGCGCGATGATACCGACGGTATCCCTGCCGACAACAGTGATGATAGCTTTCTTCATATCAGGATCCTCTCTGCCGCAGTGATGCAGCCTGCTGATAGTTTGAATGGAAAGCGGACGTCTCTCCTGCTTTCCATCCTGTGATGTCCTTTGGAAAAGGAATGCTTCACCATGAGACAATTTCCGACATTTCCCGCCGCCTGGCCACATGGATCGGAAGGTCGTCCGGACGATAGCCGGTTCCCCCATCCATGATTTCAACACGGACTGTCTCAAAGGCGAGCTCGGGAAGATTGTTTTCCTCGCTCAGATGACCAAGAAAGATGGCCTTTAAATGATGATTCAGAATGCGGTTCAGCAGTTCCCCGGAACTTGCATTGGAAAGGTGTCCGCGGTCACTGAGGATACGGCGTTTCAGGGAATAAGGATACGGCCCCACCTGCAGCATATTGACATCATGATTTGCCTCCAGAAGCAATACATCAGAGTCCTGCAGGCATTCCGCGGTGTAATCCGTGTAGCAGCCGAGATCGGTGCAGACACAGGCCTTCTTTCCGCCGTGAAGAAACCGGTATCCCACCGGATCCGCCGCATCATGTGAGATATGCATCGGACAGACCGTGATATCGCCGACCGTCGTATTGACATCCGGCCTGACTGAAACAAAGCGCGCAGGGTCGATCTCCCGCCCGCCCGGCGTATTTCGGACAGCCTCGATTGTCCCCAGCGTCGCATAGATAGGCGCCTCCGTCTGCTTTGCAATAAGACGCAGACCCGCGATATGATCGGAATGCTCATGCGTCAGAAAAATACCGTCAATATCCTGCAGCGAGAGATCCATCTGCTTCAGGCACTCCACCGTTTTCTTCCGCGTAAGGCCCGCATCCACGAGAAGGTGCGTCCTGTCTGAATCAATGCAGGTGCAGTTACCGCTGCTCCCGCTTCCAAAACTGACAAACCTCATAATCACCCTTATGTCATGCTGCCAGCGGTACCCGCATGGAAAGCATCCTTCCGGCCAAGTGCATCCCTAATCTGCCGCTCCGTGGATGCGGCCGTGCCGCTGTTATCAATGACAACATCGCAGTATCTGCGGAATTCTTCTTCGCTCAGCTGCGTCCTCATCATCGCGTCAATCTTTTCGTCAGAATATCCGCGGGATGCCTTCAGGCGCGCCCTCCGGATTTCTTCTGAACAGTAAATATACCACATTTCATCTACAAACTTAAGAAACCCGTTTTCGATCAGCAGTGCTGCCTCGAGGAAAAAGTAATCATACACGCCTTCCCGTTCCGCTGACTTCATCTTCTGCAGGATACTCTGGATGACCGCCGGATGGATCAGCGCATCGACTCTGGCACGGAGCGCCGCAGAACGATAAATCCTGCGGGCAGCCTCCGCACGGTCAAACGCCCCGCCCTCCTCCGGGACGAGAATGCCATCTCCGGGCTGGCGGTATTCCTCCAGCAGACTGATCATCGGCGTATAGCAGATGCCGCCGGGCTCCTCAAGTTTTCTGGCTTCCTCATCGGACTTCAGAATCTGGCAGCGCGTGTTGTCGCGAAGGAAATCAAGAACGGTAGATTTTCCGCATCCCACTCCTCCGGTAATCCCTATTTTTCTCACAGTTCCTCCTGCCCGAATTCGCTTTTCCAGACCGGCATTTGCGCCGGAACAGCTGTCAGGCCTGCTTCCTGATCAGACCATCAGAGATTTCTCCGATGTCAGAACCGCTCCGCCGGACAGTAATCCGTCTTTATAAAAGACTATTTTGCCTCATACCAGTCGCTTCCGCTGTGTACATCGGTCTCGAGCCGGACCGGGAGATCCGCTGCCCCCGTCATCTCCTCCGACAAAATAGTTCTGACCGCATCTTCCTCGCCCGGCGCCGTTTCCACCAGCAGCTCATCGTGAATCTGCAGAATGAGCCGCGATGCCCGATTTTCCCGGAGCAGCCGTTCCCACACGCGGATCATGGCAATTTTCATAATATCGGCAGCGGTACCCTGGATCGGCGCGTTCATCGCGACGCGTTCTCCGAACTGTCTGGTCATGAAATTGGAATTTTTCAGTTCCGGAATCGGTCTGCGGCGGTGAAACAGCGTAAGAGAATACCCCCGTTCCTTCGCTTCCCTGACACAGCTGTCCAGATAGGTCCGGATGCCGGGATATGTTTCAAAATACGAATCGATATATTTCTGTGCCTCACTGCGTGAGATGTCGATATTCTCCGCCAGTCCGAAGGCGCTGATCCCGTAGACGATTCCAAAATTAACTGCCTTGGCATTTCTTCTCTGCAGAGGCGTCACTTCATCAAAGGGCACATGGAAAACCTTCGAAGCCGTGATCCGGTGGATGTCCCGGTTCTCGCGGTAGGCTTTGATCAGTTCCTCATCACCGGACATGCTGGCGAGAATGCGCAGTTCAATCTGGGAATAATCCGAATCCGTGAAGCTGTATCCTTCTCCAGGCACAAAAGCCTTCCGGATGAGCCGACCCATCTCAGTCCTCATCGGAATATTCTGCAGATTCGGATCGCTCGAGCTGATCCGCCCTGTTGCCGTAATGGTCTGATGAAACACAGTATGAATCCGGCTGTCCGGTCCTATGTAATCGGCGAGGCCGTCCGCATAGGTGGACTTCAGCTTGGTCACCGCGCGATATTCCAGAATGTCACGAACCGCCGGGCAGTCCGGTGCAAGCCGGTTCAGTACATCTGCAGCAGTGGACCATCCAGTCTTTGTTTTCTTGCCGCCGGGCAGTTTCATCTTTTCAAACAGCACCTGTCCCAGCTGTTTGGGCGAGCTGATATTGAACTCAGTCCCTGTTTCCTGATAAATCCGCTGTTCCAGTTCGGCCGCCTGTTCTCCGAGCTCTCTGCTGTAATCCTTCAGCGCCTGCGGAAGAATGCGGATGCCTATGCGCTGCATATCATAGAGGATATACGAAAGCGGAAGCTCCATCCGAGCATAGAGTTCCCACATATCTTCCTCTCTGAGCTTTTCCATCAGAGCCGGCGCAGCTCTCCTGAGACCATCGGCCATGGCGCAGGCATACTGCCCGGCTTTGGCCGGCTCCGTGCGGAATGCCTCTGAAACGCTTTTCTTTCCAAACATCTGCACAAAAGCGGGAGGCACGAGGCCTGCGTATTCGCTCAGACAATCTTCCGCGGTGTAGTCACTTTTCAGGGGATTGAGGAGATAACATCCAAGCAGAGCGTCAAACAGTCCGTTCAGATGAATGCCCTGCCGGAATTCCTCCTGCGGACGGATGTCCAGATACGGATACAGGCTCTTGTAGTCGAAGCCGCAGAATATTCTGCCCTCGCCGCTGCCGGCGAGCGTCCTGAGCTGCCCCAGCTTCTCCTCGAGATACCGTTCTCCGTCCGTCAGTACTTTTTTATTCCTCTCACCGCAGTCCGGCGCCTCTGATTTTCCTTCAGCCTCCGTCTCTGTAGATTTTTCTCCGGATGACATCCCTTCTTCCATCTCTGTGTGATCCGGCACAAAATAGTATGTCGTCCCCGGGATGCTGACCGCTGCCGCATAGAGCCTGCCGCCCTCCTCCAAAAGATACAGACCGGCCACAGCGGGTGCACCCTTCTCCGCACGGCGGAACTGTCCCTTGATCACGGCAAACGCGTCCTCCGCCTCACTGCGGTCCCTGATTTCCTGAATGGACTGACCGGATGCTTCCGTCTCCTCTCTCCGGTCTGCCGCCGCGCCGGCGGCTGCCGCATCGTCAAAGCGCGAAAGAAAGGCCTTGAAATTCAGCTCAGTGAAGATGGCATAGGCTTCTCTGGTGTAGAAATTGCCGATCGCCGCCTTTTCCCAGTCGATCGGAAGATCGAGATCCGTCCGGATTGTGGCCAGATCGAGCGATAGATAGGCCTGATCCCGATAGTTTTCCAGATTTTCGCGCAGAGATTTTCTCGTGATTTCGTCCAGATGGGCATAGACGCCGTCGACAGAACCATAGCGCCCGATCAGCTGATGCGCTGTCTTCTCCCCCACTTTTGGGACGCCGGGAATGTTGTCAGCGGTATCTCCCATGAGTCCCTTGATCTCGATCACCTGACGCGGCGTGATCTGATAACGCTCAGACACGTCTGCCGGATGATAATTTTCGATCGTCGTCTGACCGCGCACCGTTTTAGGGATGCGGACGCAGATTTTGTCTGTCGCGACCTGCAGAAGATCTCTGTCCCCGGATACCAGAGAGACCGTCATACCCTCGCGTTCCGCCTTTTTTGCGCAGGTTCCGAGGATATCGTCTGCCTCGATCCCCGCTCTGGAAATCTGTTCCACTCCCATGGCTGTCAGTACTCTGCGCAGCAGCGGCACCTGCGTCCGAAGCTCCTCCGGCATGGGCTTGCGCGTTCCCTTGTAAGCCGCATACATTTCATGCCGGAACGTCGGCGCATGCTCGTCAAAGGCAACAATCAGATAATCCGCCTTCTCCTCGTCCAGAATCCGGAATAAAATATTCAGAAAGCCATAAACCGCTCCTGTATGGACGCCTTTGCTGTTTGTCAGATCCGGCATGCCATAGAAGGCGCGGTTAATGATGCTGTGTCCGTCGATCAGAATCAGTTTTTTTTGCATCGTTTCAGTCATATCGTCACCCCGTGCTGCGTCCTGTGCGCTGTCCGCGGGAGAGATCATCAGAATGCGCTCTCTCCCGGATCAGAATATGAATGCCGCGCCCTTTGCGGCGTTTTTTCTCATCGGTAGGCCATCCAGAGAATCAGGCAGGTACCGGCAGCAGCGAAGGTCAGAATTTCAAGAACCACGGCGGCACTGCCGAGTCTCTTCCGGTGCAGATTCGTCTCCCTGGCTTGCTCGATCCGCTCATTCAGCTCATTCTGAAGATGAAACGTCTCTCCCGTCTCCAGCTTTGGAAGGCCTGCATAGACCAGGAACTGAATGCTGAGTTCCTCGCGGCAGGATCTGCAGTGATCATAATGCTCAAGAAATGCCTTCTCCGTATTGTTGTCGAGCCTGTCCTGCAGAAAATCCGGAATCAATTTTTCAAACGTTTTGTGATCCATGGGCAAAAGTATAGCACAGAAACAGGGACCGCAGAAGCGCGATCAGCGCACCCGCGGTCCCTGTTTCCGTGCCAGTGTATCCGACACAGTGTCATTATGGTATCAGATGTTAACCTTTCTGCATCGGAAAAACACAAAATCCGGTCGGTGCAATGTTCCGCCAAACTGCTCTGGATACTGCGTTCTCATTTCGTCCGAAACACGTGATTCCTCACATCTTTCAATTTTGAGGCCTGCTCCAACGATGGCGTTTACGATGGTGGAAAAGGTGCGATGATAAAGTTCGTAATCCTTAACAACCCATTTCACGGACCGTTTTCCCTCCACCATATAGTTTGGAACATTGGCATATAGCCGTTCACCCGATGCCGTACGAGTGTACCGGTCACAAGTTCCGTCCCATGCAGTTGCCATAGGATGAGACATACTGAATACAAAATATGCTCCGCTGTTCATAAGCCGGTACACATTTCTCATCAGTTCATCAAGATTTTCAGCGTAATCAAATACAAGGGAACTGGTAACCAAGTCAAATCGATCATCAAGTGCTGAAATGTCTTCCAATGCCAGCCGCAGATAAGTAATGTTCTCACCGTTAAAATGCTCCTTGGCATATTCCAGCATCCTCTCTGAAATATCAATGCCAATTACAGATTTAGCCCCCATATTCGAATATTGCTTTGCGTGCTGTCCCATGCCGCAACCAATATCCAGTACAGTTTTACCTCTTACCTCCGGAAGCAACGAAAGCAAAATGGGTGTTTCGATACAATCGTTGAAATTGATTTTTTTGCTCCGGGTGTCTTTGAAATTTTCGAAAAAGCCTTCATTATCATATACATTTTGCTTTGCCATTTTGCTCTCCCTATTTGTTTTTAGAGTATCACATTGCTTGTCAATAAAAGCGGACTTTTCGGATACAATATCCTCTTCATTAACAATCGCCATGATGTCCTCCACACGGCAATCAAGGGGCTATACAGATTTTCAGTATCATATCTGTGGTGATGTTTTCGTCCTTGCCTGATTTTGCAAGGGAGGAAGAACAGATTCCCGCCTCATTTCTGAGGGCTGACTTCTTCATTCCTACGTCAATCAACAGTTCCAATACTCTTGCAAATAGGATTTTTTACAAAAAACCGAACACCGATCAAGATACTGCTGTATCAAAATCGGTGTCCGGTTTTAATGCAGGAAAAGGGACTTGAACCCTCACTCAATTGCTTGAAACAGATTTTGAGTCTGTCGCGTCTGCCGATTCCGCCATTCCTGCAGGGATTCCCGGCACTCCGGAGAAGCGTCGGGAACCTTTGTAGTATATCACTCAGCACCCTGCTTTGTCGAATTGAATCTTTCCGTAATACGGCGTCTGATCGAGAGTGGCAAAATAATCTCTCGCCGTCTCAGGTCTGCGGATTTCCTGTACCGTGCCGTCCTCATGGAGCAGCAGCTCGGCACTCCACAGCTTGCCATTGTAGTTATAGCCCATGGAGAACCCATGCGCGCCGGCGTCATGGATAAACAGATAATCTCCCATCTCAATCTCTGGCAAGCAGCGGTCAATGGCAAACTTATCGTTGTTCTCGCAGAGAGAACCGGTGATATCATACTTGTGATCACACGGCGCATTCTCCTTTCCAAGCACCGTGATGTGATGATAAGCGCCATACATGGCCGGACGCATCAGATTACAGGCGCAGGCATCCACACCGATATATTCCTTGTAGATGTGCTTCTCGTGGATGGCTTTCGTGATCAGGGCGCCGTACGGTCCCATCATGAACCGCCCCATCTCCGTGAAAATGCGGACGCCGCCCAGTCCTGCCGGAACCAGGATCTCCTCAAACTTCCGGCGGACCCCCTCTCCGATTGCGCGAATATCATTTGGCTCCTGGTCCGGGCGGTACGGAATGCCGACGCCGCCTGAGAGATTGATCATGGTGATGTCTGCACCTGTCGCCTGTTTCAGCTCCACAGCGAGTTCAAAGAGCTGCCCCGCCAGCTTGGGGTAATATTCATTGGTCACAGTATTGCTCGCTAGAAACGCATGCAGTCCGAAGTGCCGCACTCCCTTCGACTGCAGAATACGGTATGCCTCAAACAGCTGTTCCTTTGTCATGCCATACTTGGAATCGCCGGGGTTATCCATGATTCCGTTGCTCATGGCAAAAATTCCACCCGGGTTGTAGCGGCAGCACATCGTTTCCGGGAATTTGCCGCCGAGCACCCGATCCACGGAATCGATCATGGTGATGTCATCGAGGTTAATGATGCCGCCGAGTTCGGCTGCCAGTCTGAACTCCTGATCCGGCGTATCGTTGGAAGAAAACATGATGTGATCGCCGTGTGCCCCTACGGCATCCGACAGCAGGAGCTCCGTGTCGCTCGAGCAGTCAAATCCGCAGTCATATTCCCGCAGAATATCCATGAGATAAGGATTTGGCGTCGCCTTGACCGCAAAGAATTCACGAAAGCCCGGGTTCCAGGCAAAGGCTTCCTTCACGGCTCTGGCATTCTCCCTGATTCCCTTCTCATCATAGAGATAAAACGGCGTCGGATATTTTGCCGCGATCTGTTCGACCTGCTCCCGGGTCACAAAAGGAATTTTCTTCATGATGTTTCTCTCCTTCGCCGCGCGCCGCGGCGTACATGATATATCGCTGCTGTTCAGAGGATCTGATCCCGCAAGGCTATGCTTCAGGCAATGCAGGTGTCCGAAGTCAGCGTTGTCTGTCCGCTACAGCTGCCAGTTGATTGGACTTACCCCGTTCTTCTCCAGAAATGCATTGCACTGCGAGAAATGACGGCAGCCAAAGAAACCGCGGTATGCGGACAGAGGACTCGGATGCGGCGCCCTCAGCACCAGATGCTTCGGATTGTTGAGCATGGATGCCTTCTGCTGGGCCGGCGTCCCCCACAGCATAAATACAATCGGCCTGTCCTGCGCGTTTACCGCCCGGAGAATGGCATCCGTGAACTGTTCCCAGCCATGTCCCTGGTGAGAAAACGCCTGATGCGCCCGCACCGTGAGCACAGTATTGAGAAGCAGGACGCCCTGCTTCGCCCACGGCGTGAGATTGCCGCTCTTCGGCATGGTACAGCCCATGTCATCGTGCAGCTCCCGGAAAATATTGACAAGGGAGGGCGGCATATCCACGCCATCCTCCACTGAAAAAGAGAGGCCCATCGCCTGATGTTCATTGTGATAGGGGTCCTGCCCGAGAATGACCACCTTCACCTCATGGAGCGGAGTCAGATGCAGCGCCTGAAAGATGAGGTCCGCGGGCGGATAGACCACATGATTCTGATACTCTTCCCTGACAAAATAATAAAGATCCCGATAATACGGCTTCTTGAACTCGGCACCGACCGCCGGAAGCCAGTCGTTCGTGATTGCTCCCATCGCTCAGGACTCCCCTCCGCCGGACATTGTCTCGTCCACAGAACTCAGGATTTTCCTGACATACTCATAGGTCCGCGCGATGGAACGAAGTGAAATGTGCTCCTTCGGCGTGTGGATATCATGAATATCCGGTCCGATGGAGACGGCATCAAGTCCCGGAATTTTATCTGACAGAAGGCCGCACTCGAGTCCGCCGTGAATGACCAGCACTCTGGCCTTTTTGCCGGTATGCTGCTCATAAAGCGCCGCACACCGGTCGCGGAACGCAGACGCCGGGACAAATTCCCACGCCGGGTATGCGCTCAGCTGCTTCACCGTGGCGCCGACTGCCTCGCCCAGGGCAAAAAGACGCCCGCATACTGCCTCTTTCTGAGAATTGATACTGCTGCGGACCAGAAACACGGCCGTGACGCCGTGCTCCTCTGTCTGGAGAACGCCCAGATTGAGCGAGGTCTGCGGCGCGGTTCGATCCTGCGGTGTGTATTCCATCACGCCCTGCGGGAAGCAGGCCAGGAATTCGATCAGCCCCGCCGCCGTATGTCTGGTGAATACGGTCTCTTTTCTTTCCCCTTCGAAAGTAATTCCGATTTCGATATCCGGATCTGTCTCCCGGTATTCCCTGCGGATTTCCTCAGAGAGGGTCCGGGCCCTCGCCTCCACCTCCTCAGTGCGGATATCCTCCGGAAAGAGCAGAAGCGCCTCCGCTTCCCGGGTGATCGCATTATCCTTTGTGCCGCCGCAGACCTTTGCCACACGAAGCGGGAATTCCCGGTTCAGGGCGTAGAGTACACGCCCCAGCAGTGCATTCGCATTGGCCCGTCCAAGTCCGATCATTTCACCGGAATGGCCGCCAAGAAGCCCCTGCACAGTCAGTCTTGCCGCAGCACCTTTTTTTCTCTTCCTTTCCTGCAGCGATTCCGGGAAGGTAAAGGATATCACCGCGCCGCCTGCGCAGCCCGCTGTGATCATCCCCTCTTCCTCCGAATCGAGATTCAGAAGAAGCCGACCCTTTAGATCAGAACAGTCAAGCGCAACAGCGCCGTCCATCCCCGTCTCCTCATCCACCGTAAAGATGCATTCGAGTGCGGGATGAGGGAGTGTATCGTCCGCCAGAACCGCCAGCATCATGGCAACACCGATCCCGTCATCCGCGCCGAGCGTCGTTCCGTCTGCATGAAGGGTGTCACCGTCCGGATCGAGGATCAGATGGATCGGTTCCTTCTCCATGTCCAAAGAGACGCCAGCGTTCTTCTCGCAGACCATGTCCATATGGCCCTGCATCATCAGCACCGGAGCCTTCTCATAACCCGCTGAGGCCTCCTTCCGGATGATACAGTTTCCAATCCGGTCTCTCGTGCAGGACAGTCCTCTCTTCTTAGCAAAATCTTCGATATACCCGCTGATTTTGTCCGTGTTGCCGGATCCGTGCGGAATCCGTGCAATTTCCTCAAAATAATGCAGGACATCCTGCGGTCCTTTGCCTTCAAACAAATCGCTCATAGCTTCCTCCGTGCCGTATTGATCGTTTCATCCTCCGCACCCTGCTCACAGGCACTCTTTTTCACAGGCACTCTGTTCACAGGCGGACCGGGATGTTCTCTCCGCGAAGATATTCCTTCAGTTCCCGGATGCCAAGCTCCCGATAATGAAAGAGTGACGCCGCCAGCGCCGCGTCGGCGCCTCCCTCTGTCAGGGCCCTGCGGAAGTCTTCCTTACAGCCTGCGCCGCCGCTGGCAATAACCGGAACAGGCACCGCATCGGCAACTGCCCGCGTTAGCGTCAGATCATATCCTTTTTTTGTTCCGTCTGCATCCATCGAAGTGAGCAGAATTTCTCCCGCGCCGAGCGCGCAGGCTCTCTCCACCCAGGCAAGGACATCCAGCCCCGTGTCAATCCGTCCGCCGCTGCGGTAGACAGTCCATCCGTCCTCCCGCGTCCAGACATCGCCGTTCCTGTCTGTGATCGGCGTGCCGTCCGGATGCACGCTTCTCCGTCTCGCATCCACTGCGAGTACGATACACTGTGCGCCGAAGGCATCTGCCCCCTCCCGAAGGATCTCAGGATTCAGAATGGCGGCAGAGTTGACGGAAATTTTGTCTGCCCCCTCCCGGAGGATGGCGCGCATATCATCCACCGTGCGGATGCCTCCGCCCACTGTAAAGGGTATAAACACCCGCTCCGCGACGCGGCGCACCATGTCAGCGACCGTCCTGCGTGCATCGCTCGTAGCGGTAATGTCAAGAAAAACCAGCTCATCAGCTCCCTCCCGGGAATACGCCTCTCCCTGCTCCACCGGATCCCCCGCGTCGCGCAGAGAGACGAAGTTGATTCCCTTGACAACCCTTCCGTTATTCACATCGAGACAGGGAATAATACGTTTTGTCAGCATCCTGATGTCCTCTTCTCTGTTCCTTTGCCGAAGGCAGATCAATTTCTGACAGCCAGAAAGTTCTTCAGAATCTGCTGCCCGACCTCCGCGCTCTTCTCCGGATGAAACTGACAGGCAAAGACATTGCCCTGCTCCACGGAGGCTGTGAGCGGTGCACCGTATTCCGTCACCGCCGTGATGACCGAAGAATCCGCCGGTACAACATAGTAGGAATGGACAAAATAAACGAAGGAATGCTCAGGCACACCGTAAAAAAGCCTGCCCGGCCTCGGATAAGAAAGATCGTTCCAGCCGATCTGGGGAATCTTTCTTCCTCCTCCCTCCGGTATCCGGCGGCAGATGCCTTTGAAAATGCCGAGGCCCCTGACCCCTGGAGTTTCCTCGCTCTCCTCAAACAAAATCTGCTGTCCCAGGCAGATCCCGAGAAATGGCGTGCCGCGCTCTGTCACCTCGCGAATCACCGGTTCGAGACCACAGGCACGGATACTATCCATGGCCTCGCCAAACGCACCGACACCGGGCAGGATGACATGATCCGCGGACAGAATTTCAGCCGCCTCTCTGGTTGTCACCGCATCCTGCCCGAGCTGCCTCAGGGCATTCATCACACTTCGGATATTCCCGGCGTCATAATCAATCACTGCTACCATGTTTTTCCCTCAGATATATATCCTGCCTATCCCTGCACTGCACTTTCGCACGGCATCCACGCAGTTTCCGGACCGATGAACTTTCCCCTGGAATGGACAGGGATGTCGGCTCTCCGCATTTTCTCTGATCATACCACGGATCTGTCATTTGCGCTCTGTCCAGTTTCCTGAAGATTCACCAGATCAGACAGCCTGTCCTCCGGCTCCGGTTCCGGCGTGGTCTCCATCGCCTCGTTCCTGGTTCTGACTGTGAACCAGAATTCCACGCCATTCTCCCGATTGATCGCGCCATACTGTTCCCGGAGCAGTTCCATGACTGCCTTCACGATCGAAAGACCGATGCCGCTTCCGCCATATGCCCGGGTGCGGGCTTTGTCAACCTTGTAGAACTTTTCCCAGATCCGCGGGAGAGATTCCTCCGGAATAGGCTTTCCGGTATTGAAAACAGAGACTCTGACCCGGTCTTCCCCCGTCACCTCCGAAACACTGATCTCGATTCTGCCCTGCGCCGGTCCGTCCGCCTCGACATGATTGCAGGCATTGCTGAAATAATTGGTAAACACTTCCTCCAGCAGAAAGGAATCTGACCACACCATGATTTCCCTTTCTCCCGGCGCAGGGCTCATTGTCACAGCCGCCTGCTTCTCCTCCGCCAGCTTTTTATCTGTCTCCAGACAGTGCGCAAGGAGTGCGATCAGATCGAAATGTTCCATGTTCACCGTCTCTCCCCCGAATTCCAGATGATTGAGGGACAGGAGCTTCTGGACCATGCTGTTCATCTTCCCGGCTTCATCCACGATGACGCCGGCGTAGTAGTCACGGCTCTCCGGGTCGTCGTTCACGCAGTCCTCCAGCCCTTCTGCGTATCCCTGAATGAGCGCAATAGGTGTCTTCAGCTCATGCGTGACATTGGACAGAAATTCCTTGCGCATATCATCGATCTGTTCCTTCTTCCGGATATCCTCCTCCAGCCGGGCATTGGCATCCTTGAGCTCTGAGATCGTTTTTTCAAGCGTGCTGCTGAGTTCATTGATATTGCTGCCGAGCTGTCCCACCTCCGTGCGGTCATGTCCCGTGTATTTGGCACTGAAATCCAGCTGTTTCATGCGATCGGACACCGCTGTGAGCTCAAGAATCGGCCTGGTAATGCGACGGCTCATCGTCAGTGCCGCGGCCAGTCCGATACCCAGTGCAATCACCGCTGTATAGAGGAAAAAGCGGTTGGCAATGGAAGCTGCGTCCCGGATGCTTTCAAGAGGCGACCGCAGCAGAAACAGGTATCCGTTGTCGAGTGTTCCCCATAGTTCCATATAACGGCTCGCGGTACTCCTGTCCAGCACGGTCTGGAGTGTGTAGTGGTCGTTTTTCATGAGAATGTCAAGAATATATGTGACAAAATCGTCCGGCATGGAACCCGCGCCACTCTCTGTACGAGACCCGGAGCCATTCTGACTGTCTGACTGTCCTGAACCGGCAGAACCCTCCTCCATCTTTCCGGCCTCTGAAGAGGAGATCTGCTGATTCATGTCGAACATATTGTCATACAGACGTTTCATGAGAATGCCGGGATTGGTGGAATACGAGGTGATCGTCCTGGATTCCGCATCCAGGACCAGAATGCCGATGTTGCCCCTGCCGGCGCTTTTCTGCAGAACACTGGAGAAGGATTCCGATGTGATGCTGCCGGAGCTTGCTGCCTCATTGATATCTGTGTATATCTCTCCGAGCTGCTTCTCTTTGTCCCGCAGGTAAAATTTCTGCAGAAAGAATTCATTGAAGATAAGAAAAAGCAGGATGGTTCCCATCATGATCAGAAGAAACATGAGCATGATCTGCGTCTTGATAGAATAGCGGCGGTTCCCTTTCATAAAGATTACACCCGTGCCGCACTTTGTGCGTCGCCTTCAAACTTATAGCCCATTCCCCAGATGGTCTTGATGAGATCGCCCTTCGTGCCCAGCTTGCTTCTTAGCTTCTTCACATGGGTATCGATGGTTCTGGCATCGCCAAAATAATCGTAATTCCAGACATTATTCAGGATTTTTTCTCTGGAAAGCGCAATGCCGTTGTTTTCCATAAAGTATGTGAGCAGTTCGAATTCTTTGTAGGAGAGATCAACAGGACTTCCGTCGATGGTGACAGTGTGCGCAGATTTATCAACCACAATGCCGTTCATAGACAGCCTTGTCTCCGCATCCTCAGGAGCCGTCCTTCGCAGAATTGCGCCGACTCTGGCGACCAGCGTGCGCGGGCTGAACGGCTTGGTGACGTATTCGTCGATACCGATGTCAAACCCGTGAAGCTCGTCGCTCTCCTCTGATTTTGCCGTGAGCATGATGATCGGCACTTTGGAATACTGACGGATATTCTTAGCCGTCTCCCATCCATCCATCTTCGGCATCATGACATCCAGAATGATCAGAGCGATCTCCTTATGGGCAAAAAATGTGTCGAGCGCTGCCTGTCCATCCCCGGCCTCGAGCACTTCATAGCCGTCGCGGACCAGAAAATCCCGCACCAGCTTGCGCATTCTCTCCTCGTCGTCCACTACCAGTATCGTCTGCTTCTCCATAAAATTGTTCCTCCTGCCGCATCTCCTATGAGTATAGGCAGTTTCTGTGAAAATGTCATGTGGGAATACGCCGTAAGAGTGCAGTGCTCCGCACATCAAAAAATCCTGCCGTGCGAACACGACAGGACTTTTTTGAAATATCAGATTGCAGCATTATGCAGGATATGCACCGTTTTTGGTATCTGCCTTGGATGCGTCGAAGCCGGTCTGCTGCGCTTCTCTCCACTGGAAGAACTCAGTAGCGACCTGAGGGAAGGATGCATAGGACAGAACATCTTCCTCGGATTTTGCACCGTGCTCCTTTGCTTCCTTCGTGAACTTCTCCATTGCCGGAGGGATAAGGTCTGCCGGTCTGCAGGTGATTCTCTCTGCGTCGCCGATGACCTTCTTGACAACATCCGGATTCATCGGCTTGATGGTCTGGCCGTACTTGCCGAGGACGAGATCCTTCGTCTGCTGTGTGCAGACCTTGTAGCGCTCGCCGAACAGCACGTTCATGACAGCCTGAGTGCCGACGATCTGAGAGGACGGGGTGACCAGCGGCGGCTCGCCAAGATCCTTGCGGACTCTCGGCACCTCCTCGAGCACCTCATTGAGCTTGTCACCCTTGCCCTGATCGTTCAGCTGCTTGATCATGTTGGAAAGCATGCCGCCCGGAACCTGGTAAAGCATCGTTCTGGTGTTGACGCCGAGGACTTTGGTGTTCAGCAGGCCGTCCTTGATGCACTCCTCACGGTAAGGCGTGAAGTAATCGGAAATCTTCTTCAGAAGCCCCTGATCCAGTCCTGTGTCATACGGTGTTCCGCGGAAAGCCTCGACCATGACATCAGTGGACGGCTGAGATGTGCCCATCGAGAACGGCGTGGTAGCGCAGTCGATGATATCGACGCCAGCCTCAGCTGCCTTCAGGTAGGTCATGGATGCCTGTCCGGAGGTGTAGTGCGTATGCAGATCTATCGGAAGGCTTGTGCCTCTCTTCAGCGCGCTGATCAGCTCATACGCGGTGAAGGGACGGAGAAGACCGGACATATCCTTGATGCACAGAGAATCCGCACCCATCTCCTCGATCTGACGGGCGATGTTCTCCCAATATTCCATGGTATAGGCATCGCCTAGTGTGTATACCAGAGCGATCTGGGCATGTGCGCCCGCTTCCTTCGCTGCCTTGACAGCGGTCTTCATGTTGCGCAGATCGTTGAGGCAGTCAAAAATACGAATTCGGTCAATACCATTGTCCACCGACTTCTTGACAAAACGGTCCACAACGTCATCCGCATAATGGGAATAGCCGAGGATGTTCTGCCCGCGCAGCAGCATCTGTGTCGGGGTCTTCTTGAAGTGGGACTTGAGGACTCTCAGTCTCTCCCACGGATCCTCATGAAGGAAGCGCAGGCAGGAATCAAAGGTCGCGCCGCCCCAGCACTCCACAGCAGCATAGCCGACCTGATCCATCGTATCAACGATGGGAAGCATTTCTTCAATGGGCATTCTGGTGGCGATCAGGGACTGACCTGCGTCACGCAGAACCGTTTCCATAATCTTTACGGGATGTTTAGCCTGTTCAGCCATTGTATTTACTCCTTGTACTCATTTACAGAATCTTGTACGGAATCAGAAAATTCCGTACACAGCCATGAAGGTTCCGGCAACGACAGCCGTTCCGATAACACCGGCGACGTTCGGTCCCATGGCATGCATCAGAAGGAAGTTGGTCGGATCGTATTCAGAAGCCACCTTCTGAGACACACGGGCCGCCATCGGGACGGCGGAAACTCCGGCGGGACCGATGAGCGGATTGATTTTGCCGTGTGTGATCACGCAGAGCAGCTTGCCGAGCATGACACCGCCCCATGTTCCGAACGCAAATGCCAGAAGGCCGCAGATGACGATCTTGATCGTTGCGACATTGAGGAACGCCTCGCCGCTCGTCTTCGCGCCGACAGAAGTGCCGAGCAGAATGACGACGATGTACATCAGGGCGTTGGACGCCGTGTCAGTCAGCTGACGAACCACGCCGCACTCACGGAACAGGTTGCCGAGCATCAGCATACCAATCAGCGGAGCCGTGGTCGGAAGGATCATACAGACGACGACTGTAACGATGATAGGGAACAGGATCTTCTCCAGCTTGGAGACCGGACGGAGCTGTCCCATCTTGATGCGCTTTTCCTTATCCGTCGTGAATGCTCTCATGATCGGGGGCTGAATGATCGGAACGAGGGACATGTAGGAATAAGCCGCCACGGCGATCGGTCCGAGAAGGTCCGTCTGTCCGAGCTTGGAAGCAAGGAAGATGGAGGTAGGGCCGTCAGCACCGCCGATGATGGAAATTGCGGCTGCTGCCTTTCCGTTGAAGCCCATGGCAATGGCAAGGAAATATGCGACGAAAATACCGAACTGTGCCGCAGCGCCCATCAGGAAGCTGATCGGATTCGCAATCAGCGGACCGAAGTCCGTCATCGCACCGACGCCCATGAAGATCAGGGACGGCAGGATTGCCCACTCATCGAGCAGGTAGAAATAGTAGAGCAGACCGCCCGTTCCATTCGGAGATTCCTCGATGGACATGATGATATCCGGATAGATGTTGACGAGCAGCATACCGAATGCGATCGGGACGAGCAGGAGGGGTTCGAAATCCCTGGCGATGGCCAGATACAGGAAGACGAACGCGACCAGGATCATCACGTAGTTTCTCCATCCGATATTTGCAAAAGCGGTCTGTCTTGCCAAGTTTTCAAAAACATTAGCAACGTAAGACATAACTTGTATAGACCTCCAGATTTTGGTTGCCGGGCACCGGCGGCATCACTGTCTCCGGTGCTGCTGTGCTGAATCGGTTTGATGCGTTATGCGCGCGCCGTTTCAGTTCAGCGTAGCCAGAACCTGTCCGGCCTCGCAGGCATCGCCGACGGTGCAGTCGATGGAAGCAACCGTGCCGTCCTGAGGCGCGACAATCGGGATCTCCATCTTCATTGCTTCGATCGTGATGACAGCATCGCCGCGCTTCACCGCATCGCCGACCTTCTTCTCGATCTTGAATACCTTTCCGGCAGCGCCGGCCTCAATCTTCACGGAGCCTGCACCGGCAGCCGCTGCCTTCTTCGGAGCCGCGGCGGGAGCAGCTGCCTTCGGTGCTGCTGCCTTCTTCGGTGCTGCGGGAGCTGCCACAGAACCGGCGCCGCCCTCTTCCACGGTGACATCATACGCTGTGCCATTCACGGTGATGGTATAGTTCTTCATTTTGATTCCTCCATAGTCAGAATGACTGAATTTCTTTTTTTCAGGCCCTGCGGATCACGGTCCGCATCGGTGCCAGAATGAAATCATTGTTGGATAATTGCTGTTGATGGATATATCAATGACTTCCCCTGCAGGGAGTCTGTTCCTTTCATTCCCTTGCCGGAACTGTCTGTCTCAAAAATGTCTGCGGATGGAGCGGACGCGGAATCCGTCGGTTGTCGCTCTGCCCTCGGATGCAGCAATGGCCGCCGCAATCACAGCGACGAGCTCGCCGTCGTCGGTCTCCTCCGCCGCTTCTTCCACGGCAGATACTGCCTCTGCAGGTGCCTCTGCTTCGGTGCTCTTCGCTTCGGTCTTGCCTGCCTTCTTGTCCTCCATCTTCCTGGAAAGCTTGAAGATCTGCGGGAAAACCGTCCGGATGATGATCGCGATGAGAGACAGGATGCCGAATGCCATCGCAAGTCCGATGACGGTATTCATGCCGGCCTTTTCCAGCGACTCTGCAAAGGTATCGTCGATCGCGCAGCTGATGCTGTCGATGTAGCCCTCTGCGAGTTCAATGGTCACCACGCCGGTGCGGTTATTGCTTCCGGTGACGGCGATGTTGATGGTGCCGGATCCTGTGCTGTCATCAACCGTGGCGGAGCACTTCTCTTCGTTGAATCCCGTGAGCGTGCCGAACTTTCCGGACATCTCCCCCCAGGAAATCGTCGCGTCGTCCGCCTTTTTCTTCTCCATGCCGAGATAGCTCTGGAGGGATCCGTCCTTTTTCTCCGCATCCTCTGCCAGAATCTGGACAACCTGCTCTCCGGCCTTGATGTACTGCGCGGAGTTGTCGGTTTTGCCGGCGGCGCGCACGGAGAATCCGAGAAGTGTGAACGCAAGGACGAAGGCAAATGCAGACGAAAGGATGATAGATAACTTCTTTTTCATACTGCTTACTCCTTACCCTTAAACGGTGCCGTGCTTCTTGTCGTAATAAACTTCCTTCGTGTAAAGGATTTCAAAGGCGCCGATGAGATACTTTCTCAGATCCGCCGGCTCCACAATTTCATCAATATAGCCATGAGCGGCTGCGCTGTCGATGCTGTCCTGCAGAGCAGCATACTCCTTGCGGACCTCAGCTGCCTCCTCAGCGCTCTTCCCGGCGGCAATGACCTGAGCGGCCTTGTCCGCATCCATCATGCCGATCTTCGCAGTGGGAAGTGCGATGGTGACATCTGCGCCGAGTGCCTTGGAATTCATGACATTGTAGGCGCTGCCGACTGCAGAACCCGTGATGACGTTAACCTTTGCAACATCAGCCTCAGCGAAAGCATAGGCAAGTCTTGCTGCTGCAGCGGCGATATTCTTCTCCGCCCGCTCGCTTGCCTCAAAGCCAGTCGTATTGGTGAACGTGACGATCGGAAGACCGAACGCATCGCAGAAGCGGACAAACTTTGCTGCCTTCCAGAGACCGTCCGCCGTCAGCTTATCCTCGTAGGAAGCACTCTCCTTGCCGCTCTCATCATAGGAAGCGGTGCGGTTTGCCACCACGCCGACCGTCGCGCCGTTCAGACGGATGAAGCCGGTCGCCATCTCCGGTGCAAAATCCTTCTTCAGTTCAAGGAACATGCTGTCGTCCGCCACATCAGCGGCCACAACGGAAGGATCCGCGGCGCCGTTTTCCACATTGGCGGAAGCACGGTTCAGATCATCCTCGCAGTCTGCAAGAGGCGTATCCTCGTTGTTGGAAGGAAGGAGAGAGACGAGTTCACGGATGCCCGCGATCACTTCCTCCTCACTGCCGACGAAGTCCACGCTGCCGGATGCCGCCTTAGCCTTCGCGCTGGATGTGTCGTTCTTGTCCTCGGAATTCTTCGGAAGGGCGTTAGGAGAGTTGACAAAGAGTTTTGCATCTTCTGTCATGAATGTGAAATCGGTCAGTGCCGGAAGCAGGGCAAGGCCGCCGCCGCAGTTTCCGAAGACTGCGGTAATCTGAGGGATCACACCGGATGCCTCTGCCTGTGCCGCATAAAGCGTTCCCATCGCATTGAGGGCGTCCGTCGCCTCCTGAACCCGGAGTCCCGTGGAATCGATCAGACCGATGACCGGAGCGCCGGTTTTCATAGCGAGACTGTAAAGATCGACAATCTTCTTCGCATGGGCTTCTCCGACAGATCCGCCGAGTACGGAAGCGTCCTGGCTATACACATACACAAGGCTGCCGTCTATGACACCGTATCCGGTGATCACGCCGTCAGAAGGCGCCTTGGCCGGTTCCTGATTGAAATCAGTGCTTCGTGCTGTGATGCGCGCGCCGATTTCAACGAAACTGTTGTCATCGAGCAGAGAAGTAATTCTCTCGCCCGCTTTTGAAGAGCTGCTCATATTTTAGACCTCCATCTTAAGAAATTGTAGATGAAACGGATTCCCCAGCATGGCCTGACTGAGCTGTCAGGGCATACTGACAGCAGGGTTTCCGAAATCGCGCTTATCAAAGTATAGCATAGAAAAAAGCAGGTGCACAGAGAAATTGTCATTTCTTTGACAATGCTCTGTGCGTCTGCCTCGTGTTTCGGCGTCATAAAAAGGCTCCCTTGCTGACTGAGCAGACGTCACAGCCTTTATTATGATGCATTTTCTGCCTTGCCAGGAAATCCGGGAAATATAGAAGTCCCATCATGCAAAACCGCTGGGGGAAAAGCTGCCGGAAGAGCCGGTTTTCTCTCAAATCTTGACATCGACATCCCCGCTCTGTTCTTCCTGTCCATTCTCCGCCTGTTCTTCTCCGGCTTCCTCCTCCGCTTCCGCCTTGAATTCCTCCACCTTGTCAGGGGACAGCGTCGGAAGATCCTGGATTGACTTCACGCCGAAGGAGCGGAGAAACTGCTCGGTGGTGCCGAAGAGAATCGGTCTGCCCGGCGCCTCCTTGCGTCCCAGTTCCCGGACCAGATCATAGCCGATCAGTCTGTCCACGGCAAAATCCGAATTGACACCGCGGATTGCCTCGATCTCCGCCTTGGTCACCGGCTGCCGGTACGCAATGATCGACAGTGTCTCCAGCACGGCATCGCTGAGCTTCATCTTTTTCGGTGCCGCCTCAAGCCGGATCAGAATGTCATAATACTGCGGCTTGGTGCTGAGCTGAACCGCATCGCCCAGCTCGATGAGGCGGATGCCGGAATCCTCCCTGTCGTATTTTGCCATCAGCGCCAGGATGGCCTGATCCGTCTCCTCGCGTCCGATCCCCAGCGCGGACGCCAGTTCATTTCTTCCGACAGAATCTCCCTCGGCAAACAGGACCGCCTCGATCGCTGCCTGTGCTTCCTTACTGTCCATTTCCGTCTCCTGTTCCTCTTTCATCCGCCCTGGCTTCTCCGGCCGCGTCTGACACGGCCCAGCCGAGATCGATTCCCGCCAGGTGGTCCGGATCTTTGACCGTGATACGGATATCTCCGAAATTACCTTCCTGCTCCACGAGAAGATCCCCGGTCTTCATCATCTCCAGGAAGATGAGAAAGGTGACGACAATTTCGTCCCGGCTTCCCGCGTGCTCCAGGAGACCGCGGAAGCTAGTCTTCCGGTGTCGGAGCAGATAATCGCGCATATAGGAGGCGCGTTCTCCCATGTCTACCTCCTCGCGCTCAATTTTGCCGAACGTGCTGCGGACCGGATCGACGCGGTCATCCGCGCGCCGGAGAATATCCGTGAAAACCGCATGCAGGGACGCGAGCGTCGCGCCGCCGATCAATGCCTCATAATCAATAGGCGGCTGATACTTCCGCACCTCATCCGGCAGGGCCTTCTTCCGGTAGTATGCCGTCCCGGCGTCCATCTCCCGGTCCCGGAGAAGCAGGCTCATATATTTGTAGACCTTGTATTCCAGCAGCTTCTCGACCAGCTCACTGCGGGGATCGATTTCCTCCCCCTGCTCGTCCTTTTCCTTCGGCAGCAGCATCCGGCACTTGATGTCGAGCAGCGTTGCCGCCATCACCAGAAATTCCGACGTGACATTCATATCCGCCTGATCCATGGCATCGAGATACTGGAGATACTGGTCTGTGATTTCTGCAATCGGAATATCGTATATGTCTATCTTATTGATATCAATCAGATGAAGGAGAAGGTCCATGGGACCCTCGAACGCCTCCACCTTTACCGGAATTGGTTCCATCTGCACCCCCTGCTGCGCTGTCACGGTATCCGCACGAAAAATGGCCGGAGACCCTTTTCCTCCCGTTTTCTCTCGCCGTTCCCTCGATGTGAATGACAGAAAGCTCCGCCGGATTGAAAATGCGGATCGGAATCGTGTGAAAGCCGAGGCCGCATCCAAGGATCATGACCGACCGTCTCCCGCCCTCCGGGACAGGCGGCGTCTTCTGCGGAGAATAGACCCGTCCTGAGCTCCAGACTTGCCGGCCGTTCCTGTCAAAATGAATTTCGTATCTCCCGCCGCTGTATTTCGGAAAGAGGACAAAATCCGGGGAGATGACGCCTCCGATGCCCGGCAGCCGCATGACCCCGCCATGAATATGTCCGCAGAGACAAAGGTCCGCTCCCCATGCTGCGCACGCATCAAAATGAGCCGGGTGGTGCGTCACAACCACATGAAACCGGTCCGGGTCCGGATTGCCCAGCCTCTCCGCGGCATCCTCACGGGTGATACGATGCTTCCGGCAGCGCTGGAATTCCTCCCGCCCCGCCTCAAAACTCCACAGATCTATGCCGCTGTCCGCGCAGAATGCCGGATTTTTCCCCTCCGCCTCCTCCAGACTGGTATGATCGTTTCTGCGGATCCGGATGCCCAGGTGTTCAAGAAACCTGCAGTACTCCTCCCAGCAGATTTCCTTTCCTTCCTCCGGATCGGCGATCTTCCTCTCATGATTGCCGAGACAGAAATAGACCGGAAGTTTTCCGGCCAGCGGCCGAAGCAGCATTGCGGCGCCACGGTACCATTCCTTTCTTCCCGGATCCGCCTCGCTCGCGGTGACAAGATCTCCCCCGGCAACAGCCAGCTCCGGATGTGCATCCCGGATCGCGCGAAGAACAGCGGCATCATCTCCGCCGTAAATTTTCCCATGGAGATCGGTCAGAAAAACAAGCGTATGACTGCCGCGGACCTTGTCAGACAGGACTGTGTATTCTCTTGTGACAAATCTGGTTCCGTCGTGAATCATCGCCGGGAGCAGCAGCAGAAATAGCAGGAGCACTGCCAGAAGGAGAATCAGAAGAACATGCATCATAGGATCCTGGGGTATCAGGCCGGAAATGGCTGCGCGGATCACGTCGGTCTGTCGCAGCGCAGCCATTGCGGCGGATGGTAAGAATTGAGCCCTTGATTGCAACAACCAAGGGCTCATCAGGTGTACCAGATCAGTTGTACTTGCGCTTACGTGCCGCTTCAGACTTCTTCTTGCGTCTGACGGACGGCTTCTCGTAATGCTCTCTCTTCCGGATCTCCTGCTGGATTCCGGCCTTAGCGCAGCTTCTCTTGAAGCGGCGAAGCGCGCTGTCCAGAGTTTCGTTCTCTTTTACAATAACGCTCGACATTCTGCTACCCTCCCTTCAGTCCCTTCAGATATCGACTGATTGGGTTTTTATGATGTAATTAATAAAACAAATCACAGCACGTAAAGAATTATACAGGCTCAGCGCAGGAGCGTCAATTGTTTTTTTCATGGATCTGCGCTTCCAGCACAGAGGGTGCCTTGTTCAGCGCCTCACCGATGCCGGCCGGATTCTTTCCGCCTGCCTGTGCCATCGTCGGACGGCCACCGCCGCCTCCACCGACCAGCGCGGCAATTCCTTTCACCAGATTGCCTGCGTGCGCACCCTGACGAACTGCTTCCTCAGAGGCCATCGCCATGAGCGAAACCCTGCCGCCCTGCGCCGACAGCAGCAGCACGACGTTCGCGCCGCCGATCTTCTCCTTCAGCTGGTCTCCGAGATCACGCAGACCGTTCATGTCCACGTCCGGAACAGAGGCACCGAGGAATTTTACTCCTTTGATCTCCTTTACCTGATCAAGGACATTGCCCAGCGCATTCTCCGCCTGCTTCGCCCTGAGCGACTCATTCTCCGCCCGGGCTGCTTTGAGTTCCTCCTGCAGCTTTCTGATGTGATCGGAAAGTGTTGCAGGCGTCGCCTTCACGAGATCAGACGCCGCATAGAGTTCCTTTTCCAGATTCTCATAATAACGCCGCACATTATCTCCGGTCAGAGCCTCAATCCGGCGGACGCCGGCAGCCACGCCGCTCTCCGAAAGGATCTTGAACGAGCCGATCTCCAACGTGTTCTTCACATGCGTTCCGCCGCATAGTTCCTTTGAAAAATCTCCCATAGAAACCACGCGGACTTTGTCCCCGTATTTTTCCCCGAACAGAGCCATCGCGCCGGTCTTCTTCGCCTCATCGACAGACATGATCTGTGTCGTCACCGGAAGTCCTTCCGCGATTTTCTCATTGACCAGATTCTCAACCTTCTGCAGCTCCTCCGGCGTCATCGCCTGGAAGTGCGAGAAGTCAAAACGGGTTCGCTCCGCATCCTGATATGACCCAGCCTGTTCGACGTGTGCTCCAAGCACCTCGCGGAGAGCCTTCTGAAGGAGGTGAGTCGCCGAGTGATTCCGGCAGATTGCCCTGCGGTTATCCGCATCCACCTTCAGCGTGACTGTGTCACCGAGCTTGAACATGCCGGATACGACATGACCGATGTGTGCGATTTTGCCGCCGGCCACATGCTCCGTGGATTCCACCACGAACGTAACCGCGCCTTTGCCGAGTGCTGCTTCCTTTGCGATCTCTTCGGCGCTTGCCTTGATGCCGCCAGCCTCCTGGTAGCTTGTCGTGAGGACAATCAGTCCCTTGTCGCCGATCTGGCCGCCCATTGTGCCGTAGAAAGGTGTCTCGCTGGTGATAATGGCGCCTCTCTGTCCATCGGAGAGCGCTTCCGCGACGGCATCCTCGTCGCCGGAGTCCGGGTCTGCGAACGCCGCCATGGCGACGATGCGGCTCTCCGCCTCCAGGTTGTCATAGCCGACAAATGTGGAATTCACCGACGGATCCATATCTTCGTATACGGTGGCTGCGGCGCCCATATAGGTCGCTGCCTTGCCGGATTTTCTGCGGTCCTCCCGCGCGGCCTCCTTCTGGTGCTTCATCGCCGCGTCGAAAGCCTCCTCGTCCACGGAGAAGCCGTTCTCCGCAAGAATCTCCTTCGTATTGTCGAGCGGGAAGCCGAACGTATCGTACAGCTTGAAGGCATTCTTGCCGCTCAGCCTCGTCTGCCCTGCAGCCCGGAGCTCGTCCTCCATGGATGCAAGGATCTCCATACCCGCCTCGTAGGTTTTGTCAAACTTCTCCTCTTCCGCCCGGATGACATTCAGGATAAACTCCTTCTTCTCCTCGAGCTCCGGATAGCCGTCCTTAGAGGTCTCGATGACACGCTCCGCCAGCGTCGGCAGGAACGAACCCTGAATGCCGAGTTTTCTGCCGTGACGGACCGCGCGGCGGATGATGCGGCGGAGGACATAGCCCCTGCCATTGTTCGAGGGCATGATGCCGTCGGAGATCATGAAGGTCATGGCGCGCGCATGATCGGTGCAGATTCGGACAGAGACGTCGGTGTCATACGTCCCGTCCTGCTCATATCCAATCCCGCCGGCCAGCTCACAGATCAGATCCCGCAGGCTCTTCAGCGTATCCACGTCAAAAATGGAACCCACATCCTGCACTGCGACCGCGAGCCGCTCGAGGCCCATGCCGGTATCAATGTTCTTCTGGACCAGATCCGTGTAATTGCCGTGCCCGTCATTGTTGAACTGGGAGAATACGATATTCCAGACCTCCATGTAGCGGTCGCCCTCACCGCCCATGACATCCTCCGGCCCGTTTCCGTACTTTTCTCCGCGGTCATAGTAAATCTCGGAGCAGGGACCGCAAGGTCCTGAACCATGCTCCCAGAAGTTGTCCTCCTTGCCGAACTTGTAGATGTGATCAGCCGGCACATGGATGTCGTTCAGCCAGATGTTGTAGGCCTCGTCGTCATCCAGGTACACGGACGGGTACAGCCGCTCCGGATCGAGACCGACCCGCTCGGTCAGAAATTCCCAGGCCCACGGAATCGCCTCCTTCTTGAAATAGTCTCCGAAGGAGAAATTGCCCAGCATCTCAAAATAGGTGCCGTGCCGCGCCGTTTTGCCGACATTTTCCAGGTCTCCGGTCCGGATGCACTTCTGGCAGGTTGTGACGCGCCGTCTCGGCGGGATCTCCTGCCCCGTGAACCAGGGCTTCATCGGTGCCATGCCGGAATTGATAATCAGTAGCGAAGTGTCATTATGCGGAACCAGCGAGAAACTGTTCAGTCTCAGGCATCCCTTCTCCTCGAAGAAACTGAGAAACATCTCCCGCAGTTCATTCACGCCGTAATATTTCATTGTGTCTCAAAGCCTTTCTCAGAAGTCAAACTTGTCGTCAAACCACTGACGGAGCTCCGCAATCGGGATGCGGACCTGCTGCATCGTATCGCGGTCGCGGATCGTGACCTGCCCGTCGTTCTCCGAGTCAAAATCATAGCAGATGCAGTAAGGCGTGCCGATCTCGTCCTCTCTGCGATACCGTTTGCCGATGGCGCCGCGGTCGTCGAACTCACAGTTATAGTACTTCGAGAGCTCGGTGTAGATCTTCTCCGCTCCCTCATTCAGCTTCTTTGACAGCGGAAGCACAGCGATCTTGACCGGAGCAAGGGCCGGATGGAAGTGAAGGACTGTGCGCACGTCGCCGCCCTCCAGCGTCTCCTCATCATAGGCCTCACACAGGAAGGCAAGTGTCACACGGTCGCAGCCGAGAGACGGCTCGATGACGTAAGGAATATAACGCTCGCCGGTCTCGTCATCAAAATACGAAAGGTCCTCGCCGGATACCTTCTGATGCTGAGACAGATCGTAGTTGGTGCGGTCCGCAATGCCCCAGAGCTCTCCCCAGTCGCCGAAGGGGAACGTGTACTCAATGTCGGAGGTCGCCTTGGAATAGAAGGCCAGCTCGGCCTTGTCGTGGTCGCGGAAACGCAGATGCTTCTCGTCAAGCCCGAGGGACAGCAGCCACTTCCAGCTGAAATCCTTCCAGTACTGAAACCACTCGAGGTCTGTGTCCGGCTTGCAGAAGAATTCCATCTCCATCTGCTCAAACTCGCGTGTGCGAAACGTGAAATTGCCGGGCGTGATCTCGTTGCGGAACGACTTTCCGATCTGGCAGATGCCGAACGGCAGCTTCTTGCGGGACGTTCTCTGGACATTCTTGAAATTGACGAAGATGCCCTGCGCCGTCTCCGGGCGCAGATAGATCGTATTGGAGGAATCCTCCGTGACACCCTGGAAGGTCTTGAACATCAGATTGAACTGGCGGATGTCCGTCCAGTGGAAACCGCCGCAGGACGGGCAGGGTACCTTGAACTTGTTGATGAAGCTCATCATCTCATCGTTGGACCAGCCGTCGACACTGCTGTCTAGCGTCATGTCGTGCTCCTTCGCGTAATCCTCGATCAGGTTATCGGCGCGGAAGCGCTCGCCGCAGGACTTACAGTCCATCAGCGGATCGGAGAAGCCGGCGAGATGGCCGGAGGCGACCCAGGTCTTCGGGTTCATCAGGATGGCACAGTCAACGCCGACATTCTGCGGGGATTCCTGCACGAATTTTTTCCACCACGCCTTCTTGACATTATTCTTCAGCTCCACGCCGAGCGGGCCGTAATCCCATGTATTGGAAAGTCCGCCGTAAATCTGCGAGCCGGGATAAATGAAACCGCGGCTGCCGCACAGATTTACGATTTTGTCCATCGTTTTCTCCATGACTGTCTCTCCTCCAGTTATTGATGCAATATGATCAGCGCCGGATTAGACTCCGACGCAGTATCCGATATCACGGCATTTCTGTCATCCACCGGCTGCACATTGCCTGTGCAGTAACGGATTCTCCGGTCTGTCCGGACCCGTGCCGGCCCGAACATCACGATCATCGGGTCATTCTCCATTCGGTCGAGGTCCTCGCTGGTGAGCGCATTTTTCCCGCGCGGAAGCTCCTTCTGCCCCAGAAGCGGAGTGAGATCCACGCTGCTCATGCTGGCACCGCCGACCGTTCCATAATACAGCCGCTCCTCGTTGAACCGGCAGTAATCCTCCGCAGTCCGATATACACAGATCAGCTCTGCATGGCCGTCTTTCACCGCGAGCTTTTTCTTTCTCACCGCATCGCTTCCGTTCGACGCATTATATGCGCTGATCTCGCTGTCCGCCATGTCGGAAAGTTCCGCGCTGCTGTAGTAATCCTGATCAAAGGATTCCACGCTGGTCACTGTCACGGAACCGTTCTTTTCAAAGGAGAACAGCTCCTCTTCCGCCTTTCCGGCTGTGCTCTTCTTCCCGCAGCCGGCGGCCAGCACCGCCAGAAGCGATACCGCCAGAATGATTGCTGCCGCCTTTCTCATCAGGGCCACCTCATGGATTGTACCGGAACGCCAGATAAATGCCCATAGATCAAAATTATATCCTCACGTCGTCTCCGGTGCAAGAGTCGCGCATCAGCGTCTCCAGTACCCTGAGAGACGGAAAATCATGCCGGAAATAAGTCCTGCACTTCCGCGCAGCAAGCCATTCGAGCTGCTGCAGCACCTGTTCCGAGACAGCAAACGTATAAAGGCGCTGCAGCGGCGCCTGCGTCAGAAACGCATGTGCCCGCAGCGCGTCCGTACTCAGATGCTGCTCCTCCTCCGCGGTGAGTCCCGGATATTCTCCCTCCGTGACAATGGTGCGTATCTCAAACACCGCACGCACCAGCCGGTTCGGGATCGTCTCCTTTTCCAGCGCGAGAAGGCTCACATACAGCAGCAGAAGAAGCGACGCCTCATCATTATTTTCCCGCGTGATAAACTCACAGATTTCAAGAAAGTAGCAGCCGAACGCGGCCGCCTCCGGGTCCCTGCGGAGCGGTTCAAAATAATTCGATATTTCCGCGTCAAGAAGCACATCCGCACTTCGCCCGCGGATCACCCGGAATAGGCCGAAGGCAAAGGGAGAGGTCGCGGCCATCAGCGGATTTCCCTGCCTTCTGGCGCGCCTCGCGAAGCAGGCAATGCGCCCTGCCTCTCTGGTGAGCAGCACCACCCTCCGGTCGTACTCCCCCGCCGGGGCGGCCTGGAGCACAATTCCGGAAAATTTCTCGGCATCCTCTTCTCTCACAGCTCTCCTCATGCCGCGTTTCCCGCGGCAGTTTACCAGGCAATGCCCAGAAGCCCAATCTGGATTTTGGCAAACTCCTCATGCCGCGTTTCCCGCGGCAGTTTGCCAGGGAACGGACACCCCTCAGTTCTTCAGATCCTTGAACCGGTATCCGTAAGCGGAAAGATCCGATTCCTTGTCTCGCCAGTCCTTTCGCACCTTGACCCACAGCTTCAGATTCACATGCGTATCGATCAGATTCTCGATATCCGTCCGCGCCGCGGTGCCGATTTTCTTCAGCATCTCTCCGTTTCTGCCGATGATGATACCCTTGTGGCTGTCCTTCTCCGTGATGATACTGGCAGAAATATCGCAGATCGTCCCGCTGCGTCCCTCGCGGTATTTCATCGAGTCGACGATGACAGCGATGCCGTGCGGCACCTCATCCTGCAGCAGGCGAAGCGTCTTTTCCCGGATGATCTCCGCCACGATGTCACGTTCCTTCTCATCCGTGACCGTATCCTCGTCATAGAACGGCTCGCCCTCCGGAAGAATCTGGAAAATAGCGGACAGCAGCTCATCCCTGCCTTTTCCCGTTCTGGCGCTGACCGGAATGATCTCCCGGAACGGAAATGCCTTCCGATATGTCTCGATATACTCCAGAATCCGTGTTTTTTTGACCGCATCAACCTTGTTGATGACGAGGAACACCGGCGTGTGTATCCCGGCCTCCGGACTTTTCAGGAGATCCAGAACCGCCTGATCCTGCGGACGGATGATGGCGCCGTTTCCAGCCTCCACAAGCAGAAGGATCAGATCCGCCTCCTTCAGCGTGCTCTCCGCGGCGAGCTCCATGTACCCTCCGAGCTTTGTCCGGCACAGATCGCTGATCCCCGCCCCCTTCGCGAACGATGGCGGCAGCTTCGAGGGTGTTCCGTCCGAGAGACGCGCCGCGTCCCTGGCCGTCAGATCCTCCGACCCGCCGCGCAGCATGCCCGGCGTATCAAGGAACACGATCTGCCCGCGCTCGTCCGTGTACACCGTCCGCATCTGCTTTCTGGTCGTCTGCGGCCGGTAGCTTGTGATAGCGAGCTTCTGGCCGATCAGCGTATTCATCAGTGTCGATTTTCCAACGTTCGGTTTTCCGATGATAGTTACAAATCCGGCTTTTGCCATATCTATACCCCGCTGAGGCAAAATCCGCGAATGCGGTTTTGCCGAATGCGGCAGCCGGTGCGTGAGCACCGATGCTGCTCCTCTAAAGCAGCGCTTCCACCCGGTCAAACCGTTCCCCGTGCTCCCGGATTTTCTCCGGGCTGCCGATGACGACCAGCGCGCTGTTCCGGAGCGAGGCACTGGCGAAATCCGCAAGGGAGCAGATATCCTCCTGCGTGCAGGCAAGGACCTCATCCCGATACTGCTGTATCCGTTCCATGGACACATCGGACAGATAGCAGGCCATGCTGTACCGCCCGAACGCAGACGGCGTCATCGGCAGATCCATGGCGCTCACCGCGCCGATGACATACTGTGTCATCGTCCGTTCATCCGCCGAGAACCGGCGCACCGCCTCCGGGACGCCGTCAAACACCCTGAGCGTCCGACCGAGATGCGGATCGCGGAACGTGACAAAATACCCGCAGCCCTCCCTGGTGAAACCGCCCATGCAGCCATAGGCGCCTCCCTGATCGCGCAGTCTGATCCAGAGATAATCGTAGCCCAGAATCACGCGCAGCACTCTCAGCGCGCCGTGGAAAGGCAGCCCCTGCCGCAGATAGTCGCCCGCCTCACATACATACTGCACGCCGCCCGCGGCGGTAAATGCCTCCCGGCCGGTCCGGAGAGAAACGCGGAAAGGCGCCTCATCCGGCATCCCGCTGACAGAGCTGTGATCCTCAAGGCGCCGCCTCTCCATATCAGCGAGAGATGCGCGGAGTGCCAGCGCCTGCGGCGTGACCGCTTCGCAGTCCCCGGCGGCTGCCGTTGTATCAATGAGCGTCAGATGCTCCGGCGTGAAGATCCAGCCGGCCATCTCCTGCAGCGTCTGTGATACCTCCTCCAGAGAGATCTCTCCGGAATCCAGAATACGGCAGAGAAACCGGTAAGCGCCGATTCCGTTCATATCATCCTGAATCACACCGGTTTCGAGGAAATGGGCCTGCGCCCGAGTCAGCGCCGTGGCGTGCCCGGACATCGGCAGATCCTGACGCATGGCGGAACGCTCCTCCTCGAGGAGTCTCCGTATCCGCTTCGTGTCCGTGTAATCCGTCTCCGTGAGAATTTCCTTCAGAAGAGAGAACGCCTCCGGCAGATTCTTCTGCAGCATCCGCACCGCCACTTCAAACTGAAACCGGTATTGCTCCGGATGCTGCTCCGATGCGTACGTGACGACAGAAGCATTGATTCCGCCGGTGTGAATATTGATCTGGCTGTTCAGCGCCGCATAAGAATGATCCTTCGTCGACAGCGCCGCAAACACCGTCCTGAGCACAACAAGATACGGGTAGAACCGCTGCGGAATTTTGCGAATGTCAAAGCAGAGCGTGACATAATTGATCCCGCCTGCAAAAACCGGATGGCTGAGCAGGATGCACCCTCCGTCCGGCGTGAGCTTCTTCATCTCATTCCGGAATGGCAGCGCCTCATGCCGCAGGTCTGACCGCTCCAGAAGCGGAATCCTGCGGATCATCTCCGGATCATCCGGCGTGTCATGATACTCCCTGAGGCGCTGCTCCTCCGCGGCAATTCCGGCCTTCTCCTCAGGACTCATGGAGGCCTCCAGTGCGGACAGCTTCTCCGCAGCCTCCCTGTCCAGCCTCTCCTGTCTGCCTGGCTCCGGGCGGAGCGTCACCATGCTGCGGTGCGGATTGTCGAGATACCAGGTTCTGATCAGGGATTCAAAATACCCGCCCGACACCGCATCTCTCAGTTCCTCATAGATTCGACCCTCCGTGAGATAGAGCCATGGCGCATTTTCGTCATAGAGCCAGGAATCCAGTGCCGAAAGTCCGAAGATCAGTCCCTTGGGATAAGAACCGAAATCCGCCTCCCGGTACCGGAATTCGTGATAATTGATGCCGGCGAGCAGCGCCTCCCGGTCGAAGCCGTGGTCTGCGATCTCCTGCAGCGCGCCGCGCACAACTTCCTCAAACGCCTTCTGCTGCCCTGCTGCCGCGTATTTTGCCGTGAGGGTCCAGACAGGCTGATTCACGCCGTTTTCGTAAAGGCTCGCCACATCCTCGCCGATGCCCGCCTCCTCCAGCGCACGCCGGAGCGGCGCGCCCTCCGCGTCACACAGAACATAATCCAGCACGCGGAATGCGGCGTCGAACTTCGCATTCCGCCCCGGCAGAACCACACTGTAGGCATAGAAGGTCTTGTCCGCAGGGTCCTCCTCCGCCATCAGCGAGTACGGCACATCAGCGCATGCCGGTGTCCGGAAGGCAGGCTGTGCCGCGATCCGGCTGTCCACCGGCTGCGCATCATACTGGGACAGATATTGCTCATCCATCCAGGAAAGACGCTCGTTCATGTCGAGATTTCCGTAGAGGAAGAGAAAGCTGTTCGACGGATGATAGTACCTCCGGTGGAAATCAAGATATGCCTCATAAGTGAGGGAAGGAATCACAGCCGGATCTCCGCCGGACACCATCGCGTAGGTCGTGTCCGGGAATAGCGACGCATACACGGCGTTCTCCAGCACATCATCCGGGGAAGACATCGCTCCCTTCATCTCATTGAAGACGACGCCGTTGACCGTAAGTCTCCCCTGCTCGTCATGCTCATAGTGCCAGCCCTCCTGCTCGAAGATCCGTTTCTCCTGATAAATGTTGGGATGAAACACGGCATCGAGATATACATGGCACAGATTGGCAAAATCCTTTTCGTTGCAGCTTGCCACCGGATATACCGTCTTGTCCGGATAGGTCATCGCATTGAGAAACGTGTTGAGGGAACCCTTGGCGAGCTCCCGGAACGGATCCTTGACTGGAAAGTCACGCGAGCCGTTCAGAACAGTGTGTTCGATGATATGGGCCACTCCCGTGGAATCCCTGGGCGGTGTGCGGAACCCGATGTAAAATACCTTGTTGTCATCATCATTCGGCATCAGAAGCACTCTGGCGCCGCTTTTGATGTGGCGCAGCAGAACTGCCTCCGAGCCGATATCCGGCAGAAACTCCCGGCGAAGCACTTCATACTGTGCGGGGATTGCATTCTCGTTCACTGTTCACACGCCTTTCTGTACGAGCGGATCTCTCCGCGGAGCCATTCATACCACGCCTCCATCCCCTCCCCCGTTCTGGCGGAGCAGGGAAGAATCGGCACGTCCGGATTGCGGAGGCGCACATTCCTCTCAAATGCCTCCCGGTCAAAATCAAAATATGCTGCCGTATCTATTTTGCCAAGCAGGATGATATCCGCGACCTCAAACATCAGGGGATATTTGAGCGGCTTGTCATCCCCCTCCGGCACAGACAGAATCATCGCGCGCTTCGCCTGTCCCACGTCAAATTCCGCAGGGCAGACAAGATTGCCGACATTCTCTATCACGATGAGATCGAAGCCGTCCGGCACCAGACCGGAGAGGCCCTCTCTGGTCATCTCGGCGTCCAGGTGGCACATGCCGCCGGTATGAAGCTGGATCGCCTCCGCGCCAGCCTCCTGCACTGCGCGGGCATCGACATCGCTGTCCACGTCCGCCTCCATAACGCCGATCCGGAACTCGTCCCGCAGGGCACGGATCGTGCTGACCAGCGTGGTTGTCTTGCCCGCGCCGGGCGACCCCATCAGATTGAGCAGAAAGACCTTCTTCTCCCGCAGCTCCCGGCGGACCGCCTCCGCCCGCTCGTCATTGTCCTGCAGAATTGATTCCTTTACATCCATCACACGGATCGGATCCATGATTTCCTCCCGTCATTTCAGTATTCTATAAAAAAAAGCACCGTATTCGACGTCTCCTGGAATACGGTGCGGAATGCCCTGATAACAGTGGACCAGGCGGGAATCGAACCCGCGTCCAAAAGCCCCTCCGGTGTCCTTCTACTATCGTAGTCTGTTATTGCGAGGCCGGCATGCCGGCTTCCCTTCCCGCATCCTGTACGGAAGCAGACAGCCATACAGGTTTGGTAGCTTCATGATACGCCCTGCAGTGCAAAGCTTAGCCGCAGTCGTTTCCCACATTCATGACGCCAGATCGGAAAACTGTGAGTGATTCTCCGGAGGCGCGCAGCGCTCAGGCTGCGAGTGCTAATTCGTTGTCGTTAGCGTTTATTTTTATTTTGCCGGGTTACGCCCTTGCATTCGGATAGCTTCTCCACGTTCCGGACCCCTGTCGAAACCTTTACTGGCCCATCTGGAGAGATTATTATATGACATCTGCCCGTTCCGAGGCAAGTGTGATTTTGTTTCGGTGCAGCACTTGTATGATTTAATTTCGGTGCAGTACTTCCATGCTCTCGTTTCCGCCGACCCGGTTGGCCGCCTCCTGCCCGTGCTCCAGGATATTCTTCACCAGATTCATGCGGAATCCCGCGTCGATGAAGTCGCAGTGACGGCAGAAATCATAGTTCTGTCTGCCCTCCGCGATCCTGCGGCGGACCTCCATGATCGCCTCCCCGGACCAGGCCTCCTTTAGCGGCACCTTCGTCAGATCGGCAAAATCCGTGACCTCGAAGTTATCGCAGCAGCATAGTCCCATCTTTCCGTTCGGCATAATCCACATATCCGTGAACGGCAGCAGACAGGTCTCCGTGATGACCTTCTCCGTCGCCTTCTTGTTCGGTGCCGAGCCTGCCCGGTTTGTCAGCACCTCCTGCAGATAGCGCATCTGGATCTGAATGTCGAGATCCTTGAATTCCTCCGGATGCGCCTTTACATAATCATAGATTTCCTGAATATTGCGGTGAAGCGCATACTTCATGTCATAATTGTTGATGATCAGCTGGTTGATATAAGGCTGAATCGCCCTTACCTGATCCAGCGTCAGCATCAGGCCGTTCGTGGACATGAAAATGAAACAGTCCGGCAGCTTCTCCCTTGCATAGCGATGAAGCTCGACGATACGTGGATCAAGCCAGGGTTCATTGTTTCCATACAGCGTGAGATGACCCTGATATCCCCAGTCGGCAAGCTGATCGATGATGCTGTGGTAAAGCTCCTCGTCCATACGACGAAGCGGCCGCTTCTCCGCATGTACGTTTGCCGTGCAGAACGCACACGTGCTGTTGCAGCGGTTGATCGTCTCAATATTGACAACATTCGGCATCGGAACCGGGTCTGAATGCAGAAAATAATTGATATAGGCCTTCTGCTGCTCTCCCCTCGTGCGGAACTGCAGTCTCAGATAGGCGTCGCTGGCAAGCTTTGAGAAGTGCTGCCTCGCGAAAAAGCCGAATTTACCCATGAAGCTGTTGATCTGAATAGGCACTGGAAATCTCCTCTCAAAATATGACCGTCCATCCCTCGTGAAGGATGGCTTCATCAGTATATCACAGGCGGATGCCTGTTCCCATCGAAAAGAACCGCGACAGCGCCTCAAAGACCGCCGGATTTGTCTGCCGCATGGCAAAATACCGTCCGTCCGAGAGCAGACAGCCATACCCCGTGAGCAGGCTGAAGAGACCGGACAGAACAAACCAGATCCGGGTGGCACTGGCAATCCGTGATCCCTGAGGTGCCTCCTCCAAAGCAGTCCGCAGCGCCAGAACCGCCGGGATACATAAAAGCCAGCAGTAATCTGCCATATATCTCTGCGAAATGCCCGCTGACACAATGTCTGCCGCAGCAACGGCTGCAGCCAGAAACAGGCTCACCCGGCCCACTTCAAGCTCATTTCCGCCGGGCTGCCTTTCCGGTGCGCAGGCGCGCCTCCGCAGCACGACGAACGCCGTCAGCAGAACCGGGTACATCGCAAGGCACCCTCCGACCAGCGGCTCAATATAAAAGGACTGTCGAAGCGCATCCGGCACCGGCACCTCCTGCACCCAAGGGAAGACCGGCGACAGCCGCATCGGGCACAGCAGCTCATACCAGATACCTGCCAGCACCTTTCCCGCCGTCACAGACTGTTTCGTCAGGTTCGAAGAGGTGAGCAGGTAGCGATATCCGAATTCGAACGGACTGCCAAAACGCGCCGCATTATACCAGAGCACGATTCCTCCGGTCAGTAGAAATGGCAGGATCACCGTGAAGGTGCGCCGCATGCTCTCCGCGGTTCTCCGGAAAAATATCCCGTCCCGGATTTCCTCCCGGAAGAGCGGGAACGCCAGAAGCAGAACCGCCGCCATCTGCGGTCGGCAGCCGATGATCAGAGACAGAAGCACCGAGCCTGCCACATAATGCCGCCGCATCCAGGCATAAAGGCCCCACACGCCGAGGCAGAGCGCCGCCACCACCGGCATCGTGTATGTGGAGGGAAAAGCCGCAAGAAACGGAAGTCCGGAAGACGCAAGAAATACCGCTGTTCCAAAAAGGGTCCAGCCGGGATGCCGCTCTGCCCTGATTTTCTCTTTTCTCTTCTCCCCGCCGGACAGCTCCCGCACCAGGAGAAAAGCACCCGGCACCGTCAGGACCGCGCAGAACAGAACCGGCACCCAGGTCGGCAGCGTGTGTCCTGTCATCAGCCGGAACGGCAGGAAGAACAGCAGCTCCGGCACAATCCCGAAGTAGACATAATAATGTCCCTCATAGAGTGCCACATCCACCGGATAGGCATCCCCGCTCTGCGCCGAGGCGGCAGCGCGTCTGGCCGGGTCATACGGGTTGTCCAGTGTCAAGAGAGAGTCCGGAACCGTCTCCGGCAGCCACAGCTTCCCCTCTGCCATGGAGACGGCGAGCGCTTCATATTGTTTCTCCTGTGCTCCCCATTCCCGCCAGTGCCTGTCCGGCCTCGAGGTAAAGACGCAGAGCGCCATCAGTGCTGACTGCAGGAGAAGGAACAGCAGCACCGGAAATGATCTCCTCTTCGTCACAGCCTACCCTTTCAGCGTCACCTTGTAATCACGCTCCGTCTCGCGGCTCACGTCCTTCTTTCTCTTGTCCTCGCGTTTATCATAGAGCTTCTTGCCTTTGGCAAGACCGATCTCCACCTTTACCCGGCCATTCCGGAAATACACCTCAAGCGGCACAAGCGTGAATCCCTTTGTCTGAATCTGCCCCAGAAGCTTCATAATCTCGCTCTTATGCAGAAGAAGCTTTCTCTCCCGGAGCGGATCCTTGTTCATGATATTCCCATGCTCATAGGGGCTGATATTCATCCCGCAGACAAAGACCTCTCCGCCGCGGATGTCAACATATGCCTCCTTGATGCTGCATTTTCCCTGCCGCAGGGATTTCACCTCCGTGCCGAACAGCTCGATGCCGCATTCATATTTTTCCAGGATGAAATAATCGTGATATGCCTTTTTATTATTTGCGATGAGCTTTAGCGGCTCCTTTGCCTGTGCCATAATCCGTGCTCTGCTCCTGTGTCCGTCGGGCCGCCTGCGCCTGCCGGCCGTCCGCATCTCCCGTGTCCGGGACAAAATCGATGGTGCGCGCCACCGTATCGACCGCCGCCACTTTGATCCGCACGGGATCGCCCAGGCTGTAGGTCTTGTGCGTGCGCTCGCCCCTCAGTATATAGGATTTCTCATCAAAAACATAGTAATCATCGAAGAGGCACGCCATGGGAACCAGCCCCTCCACCGTATTCGGCAGTTCCACATACATCCCCCAGGTGGTCAGACCGGACACCACGCCGATGGCGGACTCTCCGATATGCCCCGCCATGTACTCGCACTTCTTCAGCTTCTCCGTCTGCCGCTCCGCGTCGTCCGCGCGCCTCTCTCCGGCGGAGGACCTTGCGCACACCTCCGGAAGAATTTCCTCGTAGTGCCTGGTGCGTTTGCCGGAAAGACCCTTCCCCGCGATATTTTCGCGGATGATGCGGTGGATCTGCAGATCCGGATACCTGCGGATCGGGGAAGTGAAATGGCAGTAATACCGAAGCGCAAGGCCGAAGTGTCCCTTGCACTCCGTTGTATATTTTGCCTGCTGCATGGAACGGAGCGTCATGCGGGTGAGCGTCGCCTCCTCCGGCATGCCCTTGATCCGCTCCATCACATTCCGAATGTCGCCGGGCTTCACCCTGCGCCCCTTCTCCTCTTTTTTTCCTATCTCCGTCCGGATGCCAAGGTTTGAGAGGAGGCGTGCGAGATCATCGATTTTGTCCGGGTCCGGTTCCCCGTGGCTCCGATAGACGAAAGGCAGCTCCAGACCGCAGCAGTGACGCGCGACCGTCTCATTTGCCATCAGCATGAAATTCTCGATCAGGAGATTGGCTTCCGTGCTCTCATACTGTTTGATTTCCACAGGCCTGCCGTTCTCATCCAGAATAATCTTTGCCTCCGGCGTGTCAAAATCGATGGCGCCTCTGGCAGCTCTCGCCCTCGACAGAATTTCAGAAAGCTTCTCCATCTCCACCAGCATCGAAGCGATCGCCTCTGTCTTCTGTCTGACGCCCCGCTTCATGCCCTGCCGCTTCAGATGATCGCTGATTTCTGTGGTATCTCCCTGTGTCAGGACAGCATGCACGCCGGTGTAGGTGAGACGGGCATCCGAGTGGATTTTTGACTCCGTGATCCGATAGCGCACCACGCTGCCCTGTCCGTCGATATCCATGATGCAGGAGAGCGCAAGGCGGTCCTCCCCCTCGTTCAGGGAACAGATGCCGTTCGACAGCTCTGTCGGCAGCATCGGGATGACGCGGTCCACCAGATAAATACTGGTCGTCCGGTTCAGAGCCTCCCGGTCGAGGGCGCTCCCCTCCGTGACATAGCGGCTCACGTCCGCAATATGAACACCGAGCTCCCACAGACCGTCCTTCGTGCGCGTGAGGGACACCGCATCGTCGATATCCTTTGTATCCTCCCCGTCAATGGTGACCGTCAGCGTCCTGCGCAGGTCTTCAAAGCCGCCCCGTTTGGTGAAGTGCCGGGTCTCCACATGGTCCGGCAGGGCGGCCGCCTCGCGCCTTACATCCTCCGGGAATGCCTCCGGCAGATCCATGGCGCGGACGATGCTCAGGACGTCCACGCCCGGGTCGTCCATGCTGCCGAGCACCTCCGTGATGCGGCCGGAGGCGCTCTGTCCGGCTGATCCGTAGTCCTCGATTGTCAGCACAACCTTCTGCCCATCCTCCGCGGGCAGCGACTGCTCCGGCTGCACCGTGATGTCAAATGGAATATGGTGATTGTCCGGTACCACAATCGCATGGCGTCCGTCTCTGCGGCAGGTCCCTACGACAGTTGTCACCGTGTGGCGTACGATCCGGACAACCGCAGCCTCTGTGCGCCGCGATGGATGAATTTTCCTGCCATGTGCGGCGGCTGCTTTCTGCCCGCTGTCCTCCTTTTCCTCTTTCCGCTTCGTCCCGTCGGGGTCCGCTTCATCTTTCTCTCTGTTTTCTGCGTGAAACGCCTGATATTGCTCCACCAGCCTGGGGTCATATCCGGGCAGCAGGCGGACTTCCACCACGTCGCCATAAAAGGCGTTTCCGGTCATCCCCTGCGGAATATAAAGATCACTCTCGATCCCGTCCACCACGACAAAACCAAATCCCCGGGTATTGCTCTGGAAGGTTCCCTCCATGTGAACGGATTTTTTCTTCTCTCTGTGCTGTTTCTTTTCCTTCTGAAGATGCAGCTCCATCGACTTCTTGTACTTCATATCTGCTCCCTTGCCGCATTTTCTGCAGCATCCGCGCTCAAAATATACCCGCATGGGCATCCCGTGCACGGGACATTCCGCCCCGTGACGCTCCGCGCATCTGGCGGCGCCACCTGTCATTTGCCCTCGCGCCCGCGCCTCTGCCACTTCCTATGGCGATCATCCCTGCGCACAAGAAAGGGACGTCCCTTCTCAGATACCGAAGGAGCGCCCCGTCTGATTTAATCCTGTTTCCGCGGCGCAGATCATGCAGCAGACTGAAGTACCTGCCGCAGAAATCTCTGACACGGAATGTAGTCCCCTCATGCCGATCAGAACAGATTCATGTTCAGCAGCACGGAGAGGACAAAGAACATCACCGAGAGGAAGACCGTGAACTTCACCAGAAAGCCCTCCATCGAACGGCCCTTGTTCTTGCCCCAGTATGTCTCGGCAACGCCACTGATGGCGCCAAGTCCCTGGTCCTTGCCTTCCTGCATCAGAATAATGACAGAAAGCAGCAAACTGACAGCGATCAGAACAATCGTAACAATCCAACGTGCAATACTCATGGGTTAACTCCACTCTTTTCCGTTTCAATCTGTGGAATCCGTCTTTCGGGTTCCTCTGCAGCAAAATCTGTGCTGCATCTTTAATAAAGTACCACACACAGGGTGCCATTGCAAGCGACCGATTCCGGCTTATTCCTGATCCGCCTTGTTCAAAAGATCCTGCCGCACGAAGGCGGGGATTTTGTCGTCCCTGAAACCAAGAGAAGCACTGCTGCCGTCCGCGGTTTTCACATCGATGGTGTAATCCCCTGCATCCTCATCAAAAAGGTACCAGCCGCTGTACCCGGCATAAAGGTTGACTGAGGACTGCAGGAGCCGGGCGATCTGATCCGGTTCCGTATAGGACACCGATACCGATGCGCCGCTGATATCTCCGGAATCTGACTTCTCCCCGCGAAGCGCCGCGATATTGTAATCCGTGACTGTGAACTGGCTCACCTCTCCTGCGGATGGAACCGGTTCCGACCAGATTCCGGCATCCTTCAGCCACTGGATCGTATTTTGATAGAACGGATAGACCAGAATGGAGAGACTGTCCGTTGTGTCATCCGATGTATTCCCGGCCATGCCGCTGCCCGGTTTCCTCCGTGCGAGCTGAATCATACCGATCGGCCCCTCCTCCCGGGCCTTCGAGTAACAATACTGAGCGGCATCCTTTGAAAGAGCCTTTTTCAGCCCCGCATAATCCTCATCCGAAATGCCGGAGTTTCCATTGCTGCCTGCCCAGTCCGCATTCCATTCGCTGTCGTAGGTGATTCTTCCATCCGTGGTGAAATTGAGATACCCCTCGTCATGCAGGAAGTTGAAATATCCCTTGCGATATTCCTCCGACGAGGTGATCCGGTCAAGCAGGGATGCATCCGTGTCGGCCGGAATCGTGAACTGGCGGTAAATCCTGCGCCCGTTTTTCATCCGATAGAGCACCACAATCTGATAAGTCGTCTGCTTCGGTGCGGTGGTAGCAGTGTTCTCTCCATCCATCTGATGATTTATGGTATATTCCTGGCCCATCCTTGCGAGAGAAGTGACATCTGCGATGTCAGTCAGCATCATGTAGTGGGAAGCGGCCTCCACACCGTCATAGATCGCACTTCCGTCTTCCGCAAAATCGGTCATGGCCACTCCGCCGTAATTGACGATCGCAGCGCTTCCCACCTCGCTGTCCTTCGGGACATACCGGTCATATCCGAGCACGTCTCCCCGGAACATCAGAAACACCGCGACAGCCGCGATCCCTGCCGCCGCCATGGACCATGCGCCGCGCATAAAGGATCGGAAATTGAAGTCATAGATGATCTGGATCACAGCGGACAGCAGCATGACGGTGATCAAGATGAAGACGATGCTGATGACAAGCGTGGAGTGAGACCGGCCGGAGGCAAAGAGATTCATCATCCCCAGTCCGGCATACAGACCGCCCAGCGTGGCCACCGCAAGCTTTGTGATCACCCGCACTGGAGCAAAGACAACCGCACTGCCCGCATCCTCGCTCCGACGCTTCTGATGGCTGAGAAAAGCGATTGCCGTCACCGCAGCAGTCACGGCCAAAGTCAGAACATCATACTTCCAGACACTCCGGACACAGCTCCGCACAAAATTCACGGTACTTGGGTTGGTGTAATCCGCATCAATGCCCGTCACCCGCGAGAAATTGGAAGTAAAGAATCCGGGGAGCGTCAGAAGCATATAATTGACAACAGGAGAAAAAAGCGGTTTTTCCACCGTCCCCGCTGCGTAGTATGTGACCAGAAACTGCTGCTTCAGGCTCCGCAGGAGATATGCCAGCGCCGGTTCGTAGAGAAGAAGGACGCCCGTGGCAGCGGCGCAGACAATCGCGTTGCCCGTCCACATTGCCGCCAGCACAGAGATAGCGTAAACACCGGCATACAGAATAAACAGACGGACAAGCTCCACCCAGGCATCAAGCATGATGCCGCTTGTCATGCATCCCATCGCCGCCGCAGTCAGGAGTCCCGCGCCGAGGCACAGAACCGCAGGGATGAGAAACACTAGCAGTCCGCTGAAGTAAATTTTCCAGAACCGCACGGAGCGCCGGACCGGCTGGCTCTCGAAAAAGTCTGTCTTCTGCCGGTTATCCATCCAGGCGTATCCGCTGATGCCGGTCACCACAGCGAGAACGATCACCACGATCCATCCGAAATACTGCCGGACCCCGAGCCACTTGCTGACCTCGCTCAGGACCTCGCTCCGCCGCTGCATGGCGGTGTACTGATAGACATCGGCATAATTATGGATGCGGAGAATATTCGCTGCCGTGCCGGCGACGTCATAAAGGAAGAAGGTCACGAAGCTCAGGGCGAGTGTCCAGATGCGGCTCCTGAGCATATCCTTAACCGAGTATGAACTTTTTGACATCATAGCCCACAACCTCCGTTTCACTGATGAAGACTTCTTCCAGCGTCAGCGGAAGAATTTCGAAGAATATCATCTCGTATTCACGGAAATGCTGTTCCATCTCCTCCCGCGTGCCGCGGACCGTGATGGTATGAAGATGGCCGCGCGCCACGTGATTCAGAACCTGGAGTCCTTTTAAGGCCTCCTCCGCGTCTCCGTCCTCCCGGAACACACACTGAATCTTCTGAATGTTCAGCTTCATTGCCTCGATGTCCTCGGACAGCAGAACGCCGCCCTTGTGCAGCAGCCCGACGTGATCACAGAAATCCTCCAGCTCCCGGAGATTGTGGGAAGAAATTACCGGAGTCAGTCCCCGCTCCGCCATTTCCTCGGCGAACACCGATTTCACGCCCTGCCGCATCACCGGATCAAGACCGTCAAATGTTTCATCGCACAGCAGATAGCGGCAGCCGGAACTCACCCCAAGGATGACGGCGAGCTGCTTC